>Ga0208380_1000330_pt1 | contig 13064 bp, 11 predicted proteins | sample CryBogCBE27Jun07_FD_184570 | JGI IMG/M metagenome (GOLD analysis project Ga0208380, IMG submission 184570) | Freshwater microbial communities from Crystal Bog, Wisconsin, USA - CBE27Jun07 (SPAdes) | ecosystem: Environmental > Aquatic > Freshwater > Lake | place: Crystal Bog, Wisconsin, USA... | reverse complement strand
AGCCTTGGCATTGCGAGTCTCGCGGTACTCGCGGTCACGGCGTTCCTTCTCACGGCGCTTGAGTTCAGCCATCTCCTCGGGGTCTTGATCTATTTGACCTAATGAGTGCCATTCATCATTCATCGCTTCTTCTCCCCGTTTGGCTTCGCCAAACCCTATTTTGTTACTTATAAATGTATTATTATTTAGTATTAAATTGCTATACAGCTTATTCTGCAGTATCAGACGACGGGTTTCTGGGGCCCAGAGATCCGGTGCCACAAGTCGGTTGACCGTGATGATCCTGTTGCCAATCCGCTCCTTGGTGGAGGAGATCATGTTGTACCCCTTGAGTTCAGCCAAGGCCGTGCCTATGGCTTCCCGACCCTCGGAAAAAACTTTAGAAAGGCTCTCAGCGCTTATTGTGGCCTCTGTAGTCTGTAAATACAGGTAGACCCCTAGGGCGCGGGCTGATATCACTTCCTAGACCCCTTCTTGGGCGTTTCTGTGGCCTTTAAAAGCTCGGCCGCAACCTCCCGAGCGATCATTTTAGCTAAAGCCTGAACTCCAAGGTAGAAGTCCTCGGCCAGCTCCTCATCTTCAAGGTCATCTAGATCCTCAAAGTCATCGAGGTCATCCTCAACCTCTTCCTCTGGCTCGGACATCTCTTCCGCCTCAGGGATGGCTACTTCAGTCTTTACCTCGACCGCTCCTGGGTTGAACTTGATCGGCATCAAGCCCTCGGTCAGATCAAAGGTGGGCACCTTGTACTCAGAGAACACGCTGAGGGTCTCGTTGATGCTTGGGTCTTCATCGTCTACTAGAACAAAGGCCACGATGTTGGTGTCTTTTAATTTGGCGCAGGCCGTATCCAGTGGTCGGTCTGAGTGGCTTACTGAGGATGAAGGAATGCCTTCATAGTTGGCGTCTTCCTTACAGAAGAGCAGTATGTCTTTACTCTTGTCTTTGGCTAGTTGCGCGGCAAAGATCTGTCCTTGACTTGGGCGCTTCTCATACGGAAGAACAAAGGTAACGTCTTGTCCGTGGCCGTAAATATAATCTTCAATGAGTGCTTCTACATTTGCGCGGCTGGTCTCTCCAGTTCCCGCGATCACTAAGTAGTACTTGTCCATAGGGACCCCCTAACTGAGGGCGCCTACGCTAGCACATCAAGTCTGGGGTTGTGCAAGATATACGGCGGCAGTACTTCCCATAGGGAGTTGCGCGTTTAATACCGCGCCAAATAACCGTGTTTGAACTGAGAATCTATTCTTATAGTAGTGACTACGGGCTGCGTTTGCGTTACCCTGTCCGCCTTCCCAGAATAGGTCGTAGACAGTTCCTGAACCGTTGGAGCCGTCAAAGTACTCTAGTACCTGCCCAGTGTTTTCAAACAAAGCTTCATCAACTATAACCACGTCCCCTGTTGTAGCCGTAGTCCAATCTAACTCAACTGTTGCATATGCGGTTGTATCTGGCGCAGTTGCTGTTACGTATGGACGATTCCACACGCTTGCGCTTAAATTAAATGGATTGCCTGAAGAAGTACTTATCAAGGTGTTAGTGCTGTCGTACCACGAGATCTTTGGAGTAAAAGTCTCAGATGTTGCTGTAGGTTGCACATAGATGCTGAATGTATAAGAGGTGTTTGGGTAATAGATGCCCATCAACTGAGATGTTGTAGATCCATCCCAAGATGAGAGCACGGCTGTACCAGTTGCAGTGGCAGTTAGTTGTAGCCCGTTACCTACGCGATAAACCGTTCCACTTGTTACTGTGGAGTTAGAGGCCGTTACCGAGTAAGTAAATGTATTAAGTCCTACACCAGTGATTGTTCTAGATCCGTTGTAGTTGCTTGCGCCCGTACCAGTTACTCCAGAGATAACTATCACTTGGCCTACCTGATAGCTATGTGGGTTGTTTAAAGTCACGGTTGCTACGTTAGATACGATGCTGGCAGTTGTAATGGAGAAGGTCTCTACCCCAGGTTCAGCAAACTGAGATATTGAAGTAGTAGATGCCCCCGTTACACTCCAAGGAGTTATTGGGGAAGCAAAGTGGGGGTTGACTAACTCATTAATGCGGTTGGCTCTAAGTGTTAGGTGTAGCTGACGAGCCTCATCAAAGCTTGTAGCGTTAGACGCGGCCTCAAACTGTGCCGCATCAAAGTAGTGGTGTTCATTGGTAGCGGAACCACCTACAGAAGCAACTTGTATGGCAGGGCAAGCATATGTAGCCCCGGTAGGCGCGGCTGCTGATACGTGCGGACGAACTGAGCCTGAAAATTGAGCAGTGTTATCTGACACGGCTGACCCGGTAGATGTGCTGATATACGCCCCAAAACGATCAAACCATTTAATAGACAACGTTACATTTCTAGCGGTTGACCCTGATCCTTTAGCGGCGTAAATGCTAAAGGTATATGTGGTTGCGGCCGTTACAGGGATGCCTGTGTTAATTGGGTCGCTGTCTCCACAAGAAACGTTTACCGCCTGTGAACTAGTAGATGAGTTGTAGACGGCAAGTATTGCTTTGGCTTTATTAGGAAATAGCGTTGGTGCCGTGGACTCAACCCAAGGAGCAGGATAGGGAGCAACAGTTCCATAGGCCTGTAGCGATGGGTTGTACCCAGTAACACTTACAAAGTCAGGTGATGTTGTAGAGAAACTGATGGTGTTAGTTTGGTCTACTGCAGTTAACACTACTGGGGTTGTAGAGTTAAATAGCGGATACGGCAGTCCTTGAATTACTATTGAATTGCCCACGTCATAGTTGTGAGCGCCTATTACCAAGGTGGCTGTGCCAGAAGTTACTGAGATGCTCTTAATGTTATAGGTGGCTAGCCTATCAATATCAGCCGAACCATCTGCTGATCCCCAGTGACCAGTGCTCTCTTCAAAAGAAGAGTCGTTGTAATCAAGCATAAGATTGTGGCCGATTACAATGCCATTAGTGCTTGGGTTAGGGGTTCCTGATATAGGTACAGGGACACCCCAGCTAGTAAAGTCCTTAATAAATCCTACAAGTCCTTCTTTAGATCCTTTTTGCTTAGTAAGAGTTACCCCATCACGAAGTAATTTGCGGTTCTGTTGTAGCCCAAGAGCAGGCTCGTAGGTAAGACCAAATTGATTCATCAATGATGGCACAAGAGCGCCATTAACTGTTGATGAGTTGTAACGGCTAGTTAGTAATGCCGACATGTTCTGTGTGTAGTCCAGCTCAAAGCCAAAGTTACTTAAGAAAGAATAAAGGTCTGGGTTATCCCAAATATCTGTTGTTGCTTGATAAGGCTGTGTGATCTTATAGATAGACGGTAGGTAGTCATACATCTTATCTGTGTTGCCATAGTTCTTAACGGATAGCGCAAAAGCATTACCGGCACTAACCCATGAGTACTGAATTAGGCTGTATACAAAGATGGTGTAGTAGTAATAGCTTCCTTCTACTAGACCAGAAGCGTCAATGTAAAACACTGGATCATTGCCGTTGTATACGGTAAGAATATTAGTGCCATCCCAAGGATTTACTGGATAGCCGTAGTTGTTTCTTACAATTACAAGCTTAGACCAGTCTCCCGTTGGGTCAGTCCAGTTAAGTAAGATACGCCCGTGTCCAGCAGGCTTTGCTGTAAATGGGGTCGCGTCAAACTTAATTGGGTTATCTGTACCATAGTAGTCAAGACCATAGTAACTAATACCGTAGCGTGACATTAGTTCAGGATTCCTCCAGTAGCGTTAATAACAACGCTGCCCACACCTGTGGTTGATGGGCTGGCGGTAGTTCCAAGTTCATATAGCGTTGGGATCTCGTTAATTCCGCAAACAATGTCCTTAACTACAAGCGCGGTTACTGAACCCGTTGCTGAGGTTGAAGATACGTTGTTAGCTACTAAAGCATATGAGAAGGTATTAGACGTAGTTGCAATAACCACAAATGTGCCGTTAAAAGTAGAGTCAACGCTAGTCACAGATATTGTTTGACCCACGGATAAATTATGGGTTACAGATGTTGTAAGAGTAGCTACGTTGCTAGTTAAGGCTTTATTTGTAATAGTAAAGGTTTGATCTTGGTCCGCTCTAACTAACTTCTGTATCTGCTGGTACGCCACACCGTCTACAGACGAGATGGTCTGGTAAACATCTGCCACTGCAACGGTGTCATTAAAGATGACGTTATCAATATAAAAAAGGTTATTAATTGCGGACGTTACGTTGCTTACAACTGATGACTGCTTATATTGAGGCGCCACTGTAATATTTACTACTAAGTAGGCTCCAACATACTTTGGGGGCTGGAACGTTATAGTGGTGTTAGCGGGGGCTTTGTCTATCAATGAAGACAATACATTTGGGGTTAGATTGTTAAAGACAGATGTTGGCGTTACGTTGTCTGCTGCAACCCCTGGATCACCTGCAGGGGCAAGATACAAAGTAACAGAGGTATAAACATCTGCTGTAGCAATTGCTTTAGATACTCCAGAGACCTGGACAGCAATGTAAGAGTAGTCACTTAAAGATACAGCTCTGTTGATTGCTCTAATGCTCTTAGGAGCATTAATTCTAATTGAGTCCGTGCTTTCAGCATCTGCTCCGCCGGTAGCGGCTCCATCCCCAGAAACTGCAATGTCTTGGTTAGATACTGTAAGGCCTGCAGGTATAGTTCCAGAAGGAATACTAATTACATACTTAATTGTATTAGAGGCCACATTGCCAATAACACCTCCGCCAACTCGATAGGTGGCGTAGATCTGTGCTCCGTTAGGCGGCACTCTTCCGCTAACGCTGTCTCCAAAGGTAACGTAGGTAATGCCATCAGCATCAGTATTTGTTGAAAATACTGGGTCATAGCCATTAGAGTCAATTAAATACTGCACTGACTGATATGCAACGCCATTGATAGTAACGTTTACTGTCCCATTAATTACGCTGGTGTTAGCTAGCGCATATGTCTGGCTAGGTGTTCCATCAGATACGCCAATAATCTCGTTAGATACTGTTTGACCTTGAGTAGCCACAACAGTAGCTGAGCCGTTAGTCGCACCTGATTTTGCGGGTACGGTTAGGGCTGAGTTAGTTTCAAAGACTACTTGGGTGGTAGTTCCATTAGATACTAACGAGGTTGCAACTTGTGTAAGGGCAGGTAGGGTAATGGGAGAAGCCGTTGAGTTCTGAAAGGTAAGGGTTACTGTAGACGCCGTGCTGTTTGTAGGGGTGTACCCAATAAGGCTGGCAATCTGTAAAACGGTTTGGCGCTGGGTTGCGCTGGTAATAAGAGCTTCGTTAGCCGTTCTATCAATATAGTAATTGAGGATATCTCCCATATAAGCAAAGAGCTCTAGGAGAGTCATGCCAAAGTCGGCAGGGTCGCGGTTAGTCCAGGTAGGGGAAAAGATAGGGATAAGGTTGGTCATATCCGTAAGGATCGCCGAGTAGTCCCTAGAAGTGTAATCTACTGAGGGAACGTAATTGTTGCTAGCCATTTGATACCTCCGTAATTACATCTCCAGATCGACTAATAATAGCAGTTTTAAGACTTACGGTCTCAGGGTTTGAGTTAATGCCGTAGTTATAGGTAATAGATATAGACAAGATGTTATCCACGGGGTCTACCTTTGGGGTGGAATCAATGAGATTTAAGTACGGTAGCCATTTGCTAAAGACCACAGCAACCTCTTGCTTTATAAGCTGAGCTGCCTCTGTCATGTTCTCAAAAGAGACTGCCTTTATGTTAGAGCCAAAGTTAGGTCGGTTAACACGCTCACCCAAATAAGTCATGACTACTAAAACAATTCGGTCTTGGAGTACCTTTTTAGGGTCTTGGGTGTTATTAACCGCCCCATTGCTATCAAAAGAAAACGGCAAAGCTATAGCTTTACTCATAGTTGTACTCCCATCCATACTGGAAAGTTAGGGTCTCCGGCTATAAACATGACCCATACTTTTTGACCTACATTTGGTACCTTACGGTGATGTGTGTGCTCAGCCGCAGTTAACCCAGCTTCTGATCCGTCTGTATCTAGAACATCTGAGCTAGCTACATGTGGGTGCTTTAATGTTCCAGAGTTTCCTGTGTGGTTATTAGTGTGGGATACAGTAGCCGTAAAGGTATGGGTATGGGTATCTCCAGGATAAGCTGGTGCCGCACCAGTATTTCCGCTAATCACGTGGTTGTCATGAGCATTTAACAAGTTTGCTACTTCTGAAGCTAGATGCGCTACGTGGTCTAAGTGATCTGCGTCAGAGGTTACTGGCAAGCACGGAAGTGCCCAGTCTGTTTCTTCTGTTCCTAGGACTTGAGGTATCTGTAGTTTTATCTTATAAAGCTTGTCTGGGTCTTCATTGTTAGTACAGACTCCTTGGTATATCCCATAAAATCGCTTGTCTTCGTTCATCATGGCTTAGGTACCTTTGTAAGTAGGCGTTTAGTGTAAGAAGCAGAACTTGTATTTGGTTGAGTAACTGATTGTACAGCCGGCTTAGAGGCCGTCCAAGTCGGACCTTTAACAGGTTGTTTGTTTATCAAAGGAAGTGGTTTGTTCTTTGCCGCACTGAACTGACCATTGGCGGCCGGAGAATATGCAATAGATGTTCTTCTTAAAGCTGAGGTAGGTGGTTTATTTGTTTGACGCACCCCCGGAATAATTGTTCTAGAAGGAGCGTAATCAGGAGAACTAATCAAAGCGCCATCTGTCCACTTAACTGCTGGTCCAAGAGAGTCTGTGCCTAAATGAAGTAACGTTGTGTACTTAAATACATTTCTAGACTCTTCTACAATCATGTGCTCTGTGCCTAAGATAACCCAGTACCCTGAGTAGTTATTGCCAATACCGTCAAGATACACTGGTAGATCTGGACGTAAAGAAGGGTCACCTATCACTTCAACTACGGCTCTATAAGGAAATACTGTTCTATCGTCTGCGGCTTTAGCCTCATGGTTAGCTACTTGAGAGTCAAGTGCTACCACATGAGTCTGAAATTTATCAAAGAACTCTGCTTTGCTGTTGAGCCTAGTGTTTTTATTTCTTTTCTGATTTACTATTGCTACAGGTGAAGAGGTGTTTAGATCAACGCCTGATACAGAGATGGCAGCTTTTTTATCTCCATCGTGGTCAATGCTCTCCCCAATTACTGGGTAAAAAGAGTACAAGGTAGATCCGCTTGGGTTAGCTTGGCTTCGCATTGTAAACTTCTTTGCCTGTGACCTGCGCTGTGTGTAGTCATACATCATAGGCTGGAAGTAGATTTCTGTACCCTCTGTTCTTAAAGAATAGCCGCTTTGCTTCGCTAATCTAACGCAGAACTCCCAGTCAGTGTGGCCAGCTTGAGACACTTGTGGATACACTCTTGGGTGTGGGATGGCATAACAAGAGAAGCTATGCTTAGCCGCAATCTGCTGAATAATTGCATCTGCTGACAGTCCTTTATACACTTTTTGAGATTCGTTTTTAAAGACGTATGAGGAGCTTATAGCTACCACTTCAGTTAGGTTAGACCCAGGCTCATTTTGTGTGGTTACATGGTCTATGTAGCCAATAAAAACTTTGGACTCTAATCCATTATTAATGGTAAAGGATATTGGCGATCCGGAGCTTACGTTGTCGTAGTCAACGCCCCAGTCACGAAACTGGATGGTTGCAACTTCGTGTTGGTACCTATTTTGCTTTAAGCTTAAGTCATAAACGCGTGCCGGGGGCAAAGTGGTATTAGGAAAAGAAACAGTAATGTAATTAAACATTAGCTATCCTAAGTACTGTGCCTGCGGGTATGTTTGTAAAGTCTACTTTAGGGTTAACCTCGGCTATTAACCACCATAGAAACGGAGTCTTGTAGTATTTAGTTGAGATCTGGTCTAATCTTTCACCGGCAACGTACGCGTGTTCATAGTAGTTTAATGGGTTAATATTGTAGGTAGAGTAAAAAACAATAGGATTGTCAGGTCCATTAGTAGTTTTAGATACAAAGTCAATAGTAGAGTACTCGTATCTAGAGCCAGTATAAATTGTCATAGTTGGTACTCCTTACTTAAGAGAACTTTGAGAGTAGGTGGACATATTAATAGTTACCTCAGAATGAACTGGAATCATATCCTCAGTAAACATCTGATGAGATACAGAAATGCTTTCAACCCAACCCACGTATGAAAGACTGTCAGCATTTGGACCAAACTGTACAGCTACTGGTGTTGGCGCTAAGAAGTTAATGTCGGCTGTTTTTCTTCCCAAAACATTTGTCCAAGTAGCGCCGTTTGCACCATCACCATTAATCATTTTAAAGATAAACTCAATGTCGGCCATGGTGCCTTTTAGCATTAAATCTTTAATAAGAGCTGATGTGTTATTGCCTGCTCCCGCAGACTTAGGGTACATTTCTGCATGGTATGGGGCTTGATCAGGATAAGCTTTAAAACAGGCAAAATCATTAACTCTGTTAATAATAGCTACAAATGACAGCGCCTCTGTTCCCGGAAATAGCGGAGCTCTACCAGCCCAAGCATCCATAGCTTGTGGAACCAAATTGGCGTTTCGTTGTACAGAAGTCCCAATCTGAGTAGGGTTCCATAAGAACTGAAAGCCCCACTGAGTATCTAAACTCTTAGATACGTTAGTTCCACCAGCAACAACTCCTGCTTGGGTAGATCCTGATTGAGTTGCAGTAGCGTAGTTAGAGTCGCTTGCTCCAAGATAACACCACATTCTAGCTCTACGAACGCTCTGATCCGCTTGAGTTTGACTATCAGAGCTTGTATTAAATAACTTTTGATTTGTTGGCATGCTCCATTTGTGAGGGGCAAGATTAAACTTAATATTGGTTGGAGTATTGTTAGTAGGTACTACTGGTACTTGAGGCGCCCCACCATTCTTAGTACTAGGAGGGGTAAAGTTAGGGTCTTGTAGTTTTTTATTAGCAGCATATACAATATTGTTAATGTCATAGAACCCAGCAAAGCCAGAAATTTGAACAGGCGTTGATGTATTTATATGTAGAGCTTTATTTACGGCTACAGCTTCTTGTAAAGAATGTGCTACTTGCGGGCTCAGTTTTTTTAAATCTGCTGGCAACAGACTAATCTTTCCTGATTTTGTTGTTAAAGTTACTGGTGGTAGTGGTGTCATTAGTGGCTCGCAGTCTGTTTAGCAATTTCTTTTTTAAGATCTTGCGCTAGTTGTTTAGCGTCTTTACCTGCCGCAGAGATAGTAATTGTGATACCCCCGTAGTTATAATTTATATTGCTAGATGGGGAGCTTGTTGATGTGGTGGATGGGTTCGCTACCCCAAGCATTTGAGCAGATGTAGCTAGGGCTGCTTGTGAAGCGGCCATAGCTTTAGAAGTTGCTGCGTCTAATGCAATTTTTGTAGGAGAGCTAGTTGCGCTGGAAGAAGCCCCGCCTGAACCACCGTAATGACCGGCATCCCAAGAAGAAGCTTGCATTAGCTTAAAGAAGTCGGCATTAGAAGCTCCGCCGCTTGTTAAGCTTTTAACAATATTTGTGTATCCACGGTCTGCAGCATGTGCGCCAGTTAAAGTTTTAATTGTGGCATCTACCCCTTGTTGCCAAGAGAGATAGGCTTGTACACCTAAGCCAGACTTACCTGTATTAAAGTTAGTAGATCCTTGCTCTTGGTAGCTGGTGTTAAGCGGATTGAACTTTGCAGTATTGCTCCAGTTACCGCCCTCTTTACCTTCCCACATAAGCATATTAGCTATGCTTTGTGGGGTAGGTGTTCCCCCCAAACCTTTAATAACTGCGGCAGCAAAATCTTCTCTACTAAACCCACTAGCGCCTCCAGCAGACATGACGCCCCCATTGTCCCTGTTAAGGCCCAGCATATGATTAGGAACAATTGTTCCATCAGTCTTAGGTACAAATAGTTCAGGTCCTTTTTCGCCAACAATGTATGGCATCTTGTTACCTACAGGTCCACCCTCAGCTCTAAGACCAATTAGACCTAGTAATGTGTTAATAATCTTTCCGCCAGTACCTCCGCCTAAAGCAGCAGTACCTGTGTAAGCGCCATTTATCGCGCCTAGTGCTGTGCCTAACGAACCTAAAGAAGCGGCCGCATTGTTAGCAAGTACCCCTAGATCTTGAGATGCAGCAAAGCCTCCAGCTGTGCCTGAGGCTGTTTTTGTTAGTAAATTAGTCTGTCCAGCTACATTTCTTGAAATAGCATTTATTGTGGCGGTTGATGCGTTTAGATTCTGCAAAGTTGATTTCGAGATGTTTTGAACGGGTATGTTACCGCCAGTTCGAGCTTTAGCTAAGAACCCAATGTACACGGCCTGCATACTCATCTGATCGCCATTAAGCAAAGAGTTCATGCTCTCATAGAAGTATCTACCAGGCATCCATGATTCTTTAATCTGATCTGGTGTAAGCATAGGCATGCCAGGCTTATTAAAGTAAGCCCATAGCTGATCAATGATCTTGTCAACACCCATGATGTCGCCATTAGCCCCACGGATGTTAATACCCATTGCACGAGCCATATTTACTGTTGTTGGGGCATTAAAGTTAGCGGCTACTGCAGCCGCACCTTGTCCGCCAAGTCCAGGCATCAAGTTAGATAAAGTATCGATGCCATTAATAACACCGGTATTGAAGTTAGTCGCTCCGCCTAGCCCACTGTTTTGCGCAGCCATAATTCCATTAAGAGAGTCTATGCTATTAAGCATTGTGCCTTGAGCGGCCATCTTACGTTGAAGCGCATTAATCTGATCGGTTCGAGATTTTGAGGTTCCTCCAAAGCCAGCAACACCATAGAAAGCAGCACGATTAGTTAGAAAGTCTTGCTGAACAGCCGTAGGCACTCCAGGCATTGCGTTCTGCAGAATGTTCATACCGTACATTCCGGCAGCTACGGCCTTTGCAGCAAAGGAGCCGTTATCGGCTACTCTGTTGCCGCCCCCACCGCCAGTATCGCCTGTACCGCCATCACCCGTTGCTTTAGCTGTTGGAGCTCCGCTATCAGCTAGCTTGTTGCCGGTACCAACTCCGCCATTGATCTTTGCAGCATCTTTTGCGATGTTACTAACGCTTTTTTCTACGCGCTGGATCTTAGGGATGATCTGGTTTTCAAGGACGTTAGCTAGATCAAGGAGGCTGTTCTTGATGTTGGTAAACGAGTTACCGTTTAAACCGAAGAACGATTTAATGTCCATCAGACTCTCCTACCTCTCTTTGATCTTTCTATCCAGTTAAGTCGTTCTCTAGCGGACATGTTCTTTATATCCGCTAGCGTCCAGCCAGTAAAGGTGCGGGTTAGTACCTCATACTGATCTAACAAGTTTTCGTAATCTTTCTCGTTATAGGCGAAACAAATCTACAAGACTAAGTGGTAGAGAAATACCTTCACCACATGCCTTACAGACCTTGCTCACCTCCCCAAGGCGTGGGCCTGGGGTGCGAGCCATAATCTCTTCTACAATTTGAGCACGGTCTGCAATACCTAGATTAAGAACAGTGCTGGCGCCTAGTGAAGGTGCGCCATTAACTGTCTGAACACATCCAGATAGCAGGATCGTGCTTAGCTCTGCAGATGTTTTATCTGAGTTTTCCATCAAACGTCGCTGCGTAATACCTGTAGGCAGGGACACAGTTACAACGTTCTTCTTAAGCTTTATCTGCCAAGTTCTATCTGCAACAGGGTCCTTTAAAGTTGTTACTGGGATATCGTCTTTTAGGTCAATTGATACCGCTTGTTTGACACCACAGTTAGGGCAAGATGCCGTCACATCTAGGGTCTCACCAAAGGTAATTCTACGGATACCGATTAGAACTGCGTCCCTATCACCAGAAAGAAAGAGGTCTAGGTCCTCTTGAGTTGTTGGCCGTGATCCGATCTTTACCAGACCACGTTGTAGAAGGACGTTAAGGGCCTTACCAGTATTAGATGCTTTAGCAATTGCCTCTTCATCTAATCCGTTTAGCTCGCGCACTTCTACGGTAGTTACTAGAGCGCCTTTATCAATAAAGCCTCCAGGCAGTTCTACCTCAGGTCCTGGAGGAGCCTTGGTCTCAATGACCTGTTCCGGCTCCTCCATTGCCTGCTGAGCAAACTTGTTTACGAGTTCTGCATCGGTAATTACTTGTGACACGAATTATTCTCCTTAGTTTATTTTAGAACGAATCGATTGCTACTGGGGAAGCCCCGTAACCTTTAACATTTGCACCTGTAGCGTCAGTGAATCCGACTGAGATACCCTCATGGACTACCTGCATTGTCTCAAACAAGATTGCTCCGTTTGTAGCATCTAGATCTGTATAACTTAGGCCTGTGATCCAGGCGTTATGCAAAACAAACACCATTTGAGTAGGGTCAGTTGTTGTAGCTAGGTCATCGGTGATCGGATGTTGATTTACATAGATGCGAATGTTTAAACGAAAACCCTTATTAGTTGTAGATGAGGTGTTTAGCCCCAAACCAGAAGCGGCTGAGAAGAGTCCACGCATCCATGTAATTGCTTGATCATTTCCAACAATAACACCACGAGTAAAGGTTACTGGTGTAAATGTGGTCATACCAGGCATCTGGTGAACAGTGGTGTTGTAACCACCCTCACGATACTGAATGCTTTGAACATTGGTCTGTAGACCGCTGATATTTGTAAAACCGCCAGTCCATCCACCGGTTCCAGTTACAATGCGCTGATCAAATACTTCATCAGATGCTTTATAAAATTCTGCACGGAACCGGAACGAGCGTAGCGGATCTGTGGCAAGTGTTGAGTTGAACGTGCTTGTGTTAGCCATGGTCTATCTCCTTACGCGATTGTGACGGTGGTGCCACCGTTGTATTGGCCAATATTGATAATTACAAACTCAGCTGGGCGCTGCAACGCAACACCAACCTGAATATTTACATACCCGTTGTCAATAGATGACTGTGGGTTATTAGTGCCATCACACTTAACAAAGAACGCTGCCGATGGTGAAGCGCCAGATAGGCCGCCTTGTGACCAGAAAGTCGTTAAGAATGTGCTGCATGCCGCATTCAAACGAGCCCAGAGACGGTAGTCATTTGGCTCAAAGATTGCAAAGCGTGTGAGATCAGTCAAGCTCTTCTCAATGTAGATAAGGCTACGAC
>Ga0208380_1000327_pt1 | contig 13135 bp, 12 predicted proteins | sample CryBogCBE27Jun07_FD_184570 | JGI IMG/M metagenome (GOLD analysis project Ga0208380, IMG submission 184570) | Freshwater microbial communities from Crystal Bog, Wisconsin, USA - CBE27Jun07 (SPAdes) | ecosystem: Environmental > Aquatic > Freshwater > Lake | place: Crystal Bog, Wisconsin, USA... | reverse complement strand
TCTGTGAACTCGGAATCCATATAATTTGTTAACAAATTATATGGATTCCGAGTTCACAGAGGCGGCTGACCTAAAACTCCGTCATTCCCACGCCAACTTACGCACTCCGACGGGAGTTTCGCCCGTCAAACACAAGAGTCGCCCCGAGCGGAGCGAGGCTGTGCTTGAACTGCTCTTGACCGCAATTGACCGCTATTAACCGCTATTGACCGCGATTGAACTGCTACTGAATATCAAAATCAATTTTGAGATATTGGACTCTGTGGAGGAAACTTTTTCATTTTCAAGTCTGCCTACCTATCCCTCTACTTGCGGGTATGGACGCCAAGTTAAAAAGTCGCGATGTGCTTTGATGAGTCGGGGGCTGTCCACGCAAAAAAACTGGGCTGACTGGGAGGGGCATATATAGGCCGATACAGATTCAGGTGCGAAGTTCACTGGGGGTCGGGGGAGTCGTGCGGAGAGAGGGCTTGGTATGGCGATACATATCAAAGAACGTCTGGATAATATCTGCGTCGTCATCACTATCTTCGTTTTCTGCGAGAATACAGCGTGCCTTAATCACCAACTTATTACACTGGTCGCAACATACTGCGTCGGGGTCATTCACCATAGGAGCGGGATTGTTGCCGTAGTATTGCGTCTTAAACTGCTCATCGCAGATGCAGCAGGTCATAGTCTTCATCTGGCTCTTGTTCTGGATTGCGGGCATTTTGGCTGCTTCTCTGTCGTAGTATGCTGTCCGTTCCGTTCCGAGACGGCCGATCCGTTTTGGCGGACTCGGATAATCACTATTTTTACATTTTGAGGGCTATATCAAAAATAACCCCGTCCTGTATACTGTAATGTTCTGGAACATTTTCAGAATCTTATAATACTTTTTTTCATTCTAACCTCCAAAGTTAGAAAATAATCACACTATTATGGCTCACCACCCTGTCGCGTTGCGGGAGAAGGTCAAGGCCGAGAAGGCAGAGAAGGACAGAGTGAAGGCGGAGAAGCAGAAGGAACGTGACGCAAAGAGGGAGAAGAAGGAGGCGGAGGAGGAGGCGAGGTATGTTGCGAAAGTGAAGAAGTGGGAAGAAGAGCAGAAGCGAAAGGAGGAGTAAACGGCCGTATACCCAGTCAAAATCAGTCTATTTTTTGACTCTCTGGAATGCGAAGTTCACCAAAACGGATTCAGGGTATATCAGATAAACTACATAGCCTACGAGACGATATACGAACAACAAGATGCCTATCTACGAAGCAGTTTATTTCACCCATCTGGAATTCATTGTCCCCAAGACCATCAGCAAGTATCTACTGGACGCAGGCGACAACAGGAACAACGGGAGGCAGGTTGGGTCGTGGTGGATTCGGTATGGGACGTTCCACTATATTGATAGGGACGGCAAAAATCAGAGCATTCAAACAGAAGATATACCCGATGTGGACTATAAGCACCCTAACGGCGAGATTGAGATTCGGGAGTGCGATGGGGGAGAGGACGAAGAGGAGGAGGACGAGGAGGAGGACGAGGAGGAGGAAAAGACCGAGAAGAAGGTCGTCTCAATAGACGAACTTTTGATGAGGCAAGGCTGTGAGATTTGCAGGAAGAAGCCAGTCATCGCCTATCCGATAGAACGAATGAATGGGCATATGTGGTTGTGCGATGAATGTGCGGAGTGGGGGAAGGAGAAGAAGCCCCGCGTGCGTCGCAAGCGTATTATGCCCCCCGCCGAGAAGAAGTAAGCAGTTGTATACCCAGTCAAAACCAGTCTATTTTTGACTTGGTAGAATACAATGGCTCTCCTACTACACGGCGACTGCCTCGCCCTAATGAAGACACTACCTCCTCGCTCTGTTGACTGCTTTATGTGCGACCTGCCGTATGGCGTTTTGACCCAACAGAAAGGAGCCACTCCGTTCGGTCGCAACGTCAAAGGACCCAGCAATTCGGGGTGTGCGTGGGACGTCAAGATTGACTTATCGCTGTTCTGGGAACAGGTCAAGCGTCTGGCTCGCGATGACCATACTCCCGTCCTAATGTTCTGCTCCGCCAAGTTTGGATATGAACTGATTGCGTCCAACCCGTCGTGGTTCCGCTACGATATTGTCTGGGCAAAGACGAATGGCGTAGGCTTTCTCTTGGCCAACAAACAGCCCCTTCGCTCTCACGAACTCATCTACGTCTTCTCCAAGAAGGGAGCCTATTACAAGCGTATAGATATTGAGGGCGACTTTCCCCGTTCTGTTGGGCCTAATCATAAACGAAGCGGACAGCAGAAAGTCTATGGAAGCGAGTATGCAGATGTCTCCAACGACAACACGGGAAAACGTTGCGTCAAGTCCGTCATTGAACTATCCAATAAGAAAGGCAAGGGCAACCACCCTACCCAGAAACCTGACGAACTTTACACGTGGCTGCTGGAACGTTATTGTGTTGCGGGTGGAACGATGCTTGACCCGACCGCTGGTAGTTTTAGTTCTGTCTTCACCGCAAGGGATATGGGACTACACGCCATCGGGATTGAAAAGGACGATACGTTCTTCTGGAAGGCGGTGGCCAAGATTTAGTATTCTGCGTAGTATATAATGTTCCTTCACTCTTGTTTCAGTAAGGGAACTCGCCCCACCTCATCATTTCTCGTCAGTGTGTATACGATGAAAAGGCGGTAAAACGGATTGGCGATTTCATAGCGAAATAGGTAAGCATATAAACAGTAGTGTATAGACAAACAAACAAAATGCCGAGTGATATTACCCTCGCCAATTACTCTCGTGTCGTCGCCGCACTCGCCAAGCGAGGTGGCGAGGATTTGAACAATAAAAGCAAGATTATGTCCCTGCTCACCACGACAGCCAAAGGAGAGGCCGCCAAGACAAGTTCTATTTCCAGCAATCTGTCTGCCGTCATCTATCACACCCGCGACACCCCGATTTGTGCGGAATACAAGGCAGAGATGATGAAGTATATCAAGCAGCGAGATGACGCCAAGACGGGCGGCATAACTCCCAAGAGCGTTGAGTGGGCGTCTCTCCGCAACGTATACAAGCAGTATGAGGGCCAAGACCGCGTGATTCTCGCAATGTATTCCCTCGTCCCTCCTCGTCGTATTCAGGACTACGCCACAATGCAGGTTGTCGGCCGCAAGCCACGCAAGGTAGAGGGCGGCAACTACCTCGTCATCAACAAGTCTGGAATGAAGTTTATCTTCGGACTATACAAGACCTTCGGGACCTATGGGGTGCAAACATTCAACGTCCCATACTCCCTTCGGGAAGAGTTCGTGGACTTCGCAGTCATCGGAAAGCCATTGTTCTCCCTCCCATCAGGACAGCCATACGCCATTACCCAGTTCAGCACCCACATTGGCGACCTTACCTTCGCGAAGATTGGCGTCCGTGCGACCGCGAATACCTACCGCCACTCCTACCTCTCCTACTTTGATGCTGCCGCTCCCCTTCCCGCCAAACGCCGCGAAGTAGCGGAATTTATGGGCCATTCCGTAGACACCGCTCTGGACTATGTGGAGCGTGATGAGTGAATCGGCCAAAACGGATTGGGCTGGACTAATGTTTTTTACTCTCATACGCAGAATACAGAATACAACAATGGCCTTTCACTCTATCCTTGAACACGTAGAAACACTTGGACTCGCAGAGGGCGAGTATCTATCCGTCGTCAACGCATTGAAGAAAGCATTTCAGGACACCAACAAGGGCAAATACACCATCACCCATATTCCCATCAATCTGTCGCTTGACTATATCAATGGCGACAAGCGGACAATCGTAAACATTACCAAGATGACCTATATGGAATACGTGCGAAAGGAGGGCGAGTTAGGACATCACCCTCCCAAGTATATCTACACCTTCACCCTCCACACTCCCGACGGCAAAACCGAGACTATGAGTATCGCGAAGGAGGACGTGCTGTTCTTCACCTTCCTACGCCATATCGGGCGAGTCTCTATGCCTATGCAGTTCGTTATTCGCCACGAAAGTGGGCGTGTAGACGAGTTCTCATACGCAGACCACGTCCGCAATTTCCAGCAGATTACCACGATACACGATGAAGACGAAGACTGCGATGGCGAATGGGACCCGCTGGCTCACGACAGGTTTCTCTGGCGGATTACAGACATCTTTGACGACGTAATTATGTGGGAGGTTCGCAAGTATATGGCCGCTCGGAAGGAGTAAGTTAGTAAAAACGGACAGGAAAATAAGTAATGTTTTTTGATTGTATATACAAAATGGATTTGAGCCGAGAGACCATCAAGGACATTCTTACGCGTGTTCCTGATGATATGCTTGCTGCTGAATTCAAACGCCGTCGTGATGAGAGGAACCGCATAAAGCGTATTGAAATCAACCGCATTTACTACTTACAACGAACAGGGAGGACGCCGAGCAAGGACAGCCCCCCCTCCAAAAAGGAGGCTCGCCCTGACTTGTAGAATAATATTTCCAAAGAGGTTAGGAAAAATCTTCTATGGTATATACAAACCATATGCCTCGCCCTAGCCTCCCTGCCTCACTGAAAGCGTTGAGGACTTTTTCCGTTGTCCTTACCAAAACCACGCAGGAAGAGTTGTGGCTACATTTTGTTGACGCATTTTCTTGGTATAGTAAGCGTGCTTACTACCTCATAAACAAGATTGAGGAGATTGATACAGAGATTGTGTGTGCGAATCCCTTTTCTAAATGCTCGTGGCGGAATACCAGCCTTATCTCCGCATATCCCACTCGCAAATATGCAGATGAAAGTCCTCATAGTGTTTTTGACGAAGCAGAATGTTCTCGGTATGAATACCTTATACATATTCATAACGATTTGGATAGGTGTGGACGTATTCTTGGCTGGAAAGATGACGAAGAGTATGCTCCCACGTTTGCCGAGTTTATTGCCCAAGCAGAATACATACGCTACGAACTATCCCTCAAACTCAAAATGCTTGCCTCTACCGAAGATACGGCCTATAACAACGCCAAACGCAACTGGAAACTAGCCCATAAAGACGAAATTGATGATAATCAACTACGTGAACGCCACAATAAGCACAAAACCAAAAAGGAGTGGATTGAGATATTCAAGGAAGATTCTACTGCTGCTCGCTGGTATAATTCCATACCTCCCAACGATGAAGACACCTGCAAGTATTGTATCGGCGATAAGGAACGCAGGGATAAGGAGAACAAGGCTGCGATAGACAAGTATCGCCAAGAGCAGAAGGACGCAGAGGCAGATGCTAAACGTCGTGCGGAGGAGGAATACACGGAACTTGAAATAGAACGCGAACGCAAGGAAATGGAGAATAAGCAACAGACGTGCGAGATGTGCGACTATACCGCAACATCAATTAGTAAGTTTGATATTCACCTAGCATCACGAGAACATATCTTTCAGCAAAAACTCAAATCAAGGCACTGCAATATCTGCGATATTCAGTGTAAGAACGCCGATGACTATACAGTCCATCTTTCCACACAAAAGCACAAGAAGAAGGCGGGGGAGATTGTAGAGCCAGAAGAGTATCGTTGCGACCCGTGTGATTACACAACAGGGCTGAAACACCACTACACACAGCACTGTGCTACAAAGAGGCACCATCAAAAGAAGGGGGAACAACCAACATAGAGAGACTCAAAATAGTAGTAAAAGTTTTTTTCTCCCAGCAAGTTCTATACTGGGAAAGTCCAGCCAGTTAATTGAAATGTTCCTTCGTTAGGAACATTTTAAAAATCTTGAAGAGGAAGTTTTCAAAAGGACTAAAATCTAAATATTCTACTATACTATTTTTACTATTTTACTATTTTCAATGTTTATCTCAATCTGCTGTTCATAGTCCGAACTCTCTTTTGTATATCTGTATGTTCCTCTCCATACTGCGTGAGGGTCCCCACAGAATATTCATTGCTAATAGTCCCGCAGAGGTAGGGTCGCGAGAGACGAGGTCTTTGTGGTGTCGGTCTCGGTAGTGCGTCCGCTGTTCATCGCTGGCTCCGCGAGTATAATCCGTGTATCCTGCGGCTCCGAAATGGGTATGGCGTAAGTGGCCGTCAGGCATCTTGAACTCGGCAACCCACTTTTTCCCGTCTCTATCGCTCCGTTTCACAGAAACCAATTGGGGCATTATAGATAATGGACATCATTTTACCGAAAGGGAAAGCACGGAGGATTCAGTGTGAGTGTGGTCGGTTTGTGCAGCAAGCCTCATATCCGTCGCACCTGAACTCGCAGAAGCATAAGGACTTGATACGGGAGAAGAATACAATCAAAGTAGAACGTGGAAGTTTTTGTGAGTGGTATACTACAACAGCAAACTGAACGTATCCCGCGTGCTTCGGAATGTATATGCAGACCAAAGTGTTCAGTGCCTTATGTCGCTGGGCGAACAACTCCAAGTGTCTCTTAACACGAGGGAACACCGCAAGGCACTCCACGTCCTAACGGCAATCTTCCACATAACGTTTAAGAGTATGAACGAAAACGGGGGTATACATAATGAACCCCCACGTTCCGCCAAACGAGACCAAGCAGGAGAGAATCCGCAGAGTAGCACGTTGTTGGTATTGGAGAAACAGGGAGAGAATCAGGGAGAAGAAGTTAGACCAGACTCACGCCTATCGTAGACGGCTACGAGCGGGTAGACCGCCCAAGACCGACAAGACAATGTTTTTCAATACGGAGACAGGTATACTGGTAGATTCAAAAGATAGGTTTGTGGCTCCACCTGTGATGTCGCCCGAACACAAGACGGCACTCGCCGAAGGACGACGCAAGGCCAAGCCCAAGAAGGAGGAAGCAAAGAACATACCAAGCACGGAAATCGTGTCTGGGAAGTTTTTCGTAAGTTTTGACTAAAACGGACAGGACTCGCCTATCTATAATAGACAACAAGAATGGAAGAAGAGTGGAGACCAGTTCAAGATTACTCTGACGTATTCGTCAGTAATCTTGGAGAGGTAAGAAAAGGCGATAAAAAATTAGCGATACGTCCCGATAGAAATGGTCGTGCGATGGTTTCTATTTGGACTAATGGAGTTGGTGCAAAGATATATATGCGATACACTTTGATGGCCCAAGCATTCATTCCCAATCCAGAGAATAAACCCGAAGTAGACCATAAAAACGGAGACCATACCGATGACCGCCTTGAAAATCTACGATGGGCTACTCGTAGCGAAAACACCCAGAATACACGAGTTCATAAAGATAATGTGGTAGGTTTCAAGGGCGTTAGTATCAAACCTGGTATTAGGAATAAGCGATATTCGGCACGGATATACCACGAAGGGAAGACTATCCGTCTCGGTAATTTCTACACACCCCAAGAAGCCCATGCCGTCTATATTGCGAAAGCAAAAGAACTACACGGGGAATATTTTAGGGAGATATAGTATACCCAACAATGCCGTATTCTCTGGTCCGACACGACGGCGGATATGTGGTGCGTAGTCCTCATGGCCACTATCTTTCGCAGCACCCTCTCACGTATGAGCAGGCACACAAACAATCCACAGCCGTGAGATTAACGGAACTCCGCCACCAGCACATAATCCCCGAGCGGCAGCAGAGCCACCATTCAGGACAGAGCCATACGACGACACACAGCCCGACCAACCCTGACCCTACGCACTATGGCCGCGAGTATCTGGCGGGAAGCACGTGGGTTCCAGTTTCAAGGGAGGCAGTCCACATTCACGGCATCATTCCGACGAAGGACATATTTTCCCCTCTCCCTCTACCAGCCCACCACCTCCGCAAGATGATTCACTGAACGTTCTTGAATACGGGGATACGCTTCTCGGCCTTCGCAGGAGCAGACGGCGGGGCATCGGGAGGAGGAGTCTCCTTCTTCGGCTCGGCCTTCTTTTCAGCAGGGTTAGGGTTAGGGTTAGGGTTAGAAGCAGCCTTCTTAATTCCCCTTGCGGCCTGCATCTTCGCAAGATGCTCGGGAGTAATGACTCGCTTGGGCTTCTCGGGGGCAGGAGAGACAGCAGCCTTCGCAACCTTCGCAACCGCCTTCTTGGCGACACGCTCTTCCTCTTCCGATTCTGACCCAGTTCCACTATCCTCTGCAACGTGAGCAGGAGCAGCAGGTTTCTTTGCCTTCTTCTCCTTACGCTCTGCATACTCGGTCTTCTCCTTGACGACCTTCTTGGGAACCACAATGCCCATCTCATCAGGACTGCTCTCCACCTCCTTTGCCTTCTTACGACCACCTACGCCACGCTCGGGCAGGGGTGTGGACTTCTTCTCTTCGGCGAACTTACCATACATTCCAATCATATGCTCTATGTCCTCACGCTTCTTAATCTGCGACGGACGGATAGAAATATCAATGAGCATCTTTCGCAACTCCTTACGTAACTCTCCAATCGGTTTCTTCTGTTCGGGCATTTCTTCTATGTGAGGTTTTATTTCGCTAAATTAATTGGGTGTGAGGACGATAAGCACGTTTTTTTGGGGTCGGCTCCTCCTCACAAGAACCCACCCGTCAGGACGAGGTCGGTGTGAGCGGCGGTGAGATCGGTGTTGGCCGCATTGGCGTAGGCGTAGACGGAGGCAGTATACGAACCAGCGGGGACAATGGTAGAGACAGCCTGAACGCTTACATTCGTAGACGACGGCACGGTAGGGCTGAACCGAGCGGGTATAGAGGTATTCGTAATATTGTAGTTTGAGCCGTTGAAGACGATGTAGGTGGAGACGATATAGTCGCTGGATCCTGCCCCTGTATTGTCGTAGGTTGTGGCGGAATTGATCCACACACGGCTCGCAGCATTCAGGACGATGGTGGCGGTGGCGATGACGACAGGTGTTCCCGCTGTTGTATATACGTTGACGGGACTTCCTGTTTCGGCAAAGGATATAGGATTATGGCTGTCTACGTAGGCCTTGTTTGCTATGTTAGATCCCGAGACAGGTATGGGAACGTTCGTCCCCGTCCTTCCGTTGAAGTTCAGGTCTACGCCAACCAGAGTCGGTGTTCCCGTAATGGTATTCAGTTGCGTATCGTGGTGAACCACGAGACCGCTCGTATCTACGGAACCATCTATCCCTATATCTGCGGTAAAGCCCACGATGGGAGCGGTGACGCTAATACCTGCTGTGGAGGTCACAAAGGCCAAATCGGTGATGCGACCTGTCGTGATATTGGAGCAGTTGGTAATGCTGTTCCCGCCCATATTGAGATTGCCCGAGAGGGACAGTCCTGCGACACTTCCACTGATGGAGACATTGCCCGTGACCGCAAGACCGCCCGAGATGGACGTTCCCAGCGGTCCGCCTGTGATGTAGGAACCCGAGACACTACTATTGACGAAGTGGAAAGCACCTGATACGTCTATGGCTGTGCGTCCAACTTGACTAATACCGATACTGTCGGTGGTGATGCCTCCGCCCGAAAGACCCTGTTTGAAACTCACGGGAGCAAAGACGTTAATACTCGTTGCCCCTGCATACGGGTCCAAATACATATTGGTCACATAGAGTTCCTGCGAGGTCACGACATAGGCGTCTACGCCGTGCGTAAGAAGTGCCCGACAGTTAGAGATGGAGTTTTGGCTCATATCTATATCGGCATTCGCAATCGTGATTTTACCCGACAGCGTCATACCTGAACTCACAGACCACAAGGCACCCACGTTGGAGATGATATTGCCCGACATATTGAGATTGCCGTTCATCGTCAAGCCATTGAATATCGCATTGCTGAATGCGACATTCCCGTTGAACGTCAAATTTCTAGAACCCGAGACATTGCCGACAATGGAAGCACCCGAGTAGAAGTTCAGGGAGGAGATGTCGTAAATATTGAGATACGGCAGACGAGGGAAACGACCTCCTCGTGATGTGGCGTAGATGTTGGCCATATACATTCGGGTTCCGTAGAAGTCCATATTTCCCGCACGGGTAGGTGTATCAATGGAATTACCGATAGAACCGCCGAACTCAAAGACCATACGTGCGGCATCGTCTCGGGCTGTATCCTGAACGTAGATGCCGTTAGAACCCACGCCGAACCCGTGTTCCAGCGTCATATAGGAGCCAGCGGCAAACGCAAGAGCACCACCCATCGCAATATTTCCCGCACCCAGTCCATTCATCGTAATATAGGTCGGCGAAGTCATAAGAATACCTGCGGGTAGGACATCAATACGCTGGGTATTGAAATACGGGTATATGGGTTCAGGAAGACAGCCAATAGAGCAACCACGCACATACCCACCGTCAATGGTCGTTCCGCCGTATATATAGTTTGACGATGCGTAGGAGGTCGCACCCACGATATTGCAGTTGCCGTTCAAGTGGTTTGAGTTCCCGCTGAAATAGTTGTCGGTCTTTGTTGTGATAGTAAAGGGTGACGATGTGCGATTGAACGAAAACATAGAGGAACCAGAACCCGAACCAAACATATCAACATTGCCGACCAACTTGGTGCTGCCGTAACAGTTAATACCGAGATTGTTGATGGCGGTATTACTAATCTGGATATAGTTCACGTTATTAATATTATGATTATTGATATTCACGTCGCTGACGGCAGGGCTTAACGACCACTCGTTCACGGACGACCCTTCGGCAAGTTTGTTGCCGTTGGCGTAGAGGAAACCACCACTCGCATTCAGGACAACCGAAGCACCAGGTCCGTAGTAGAAGTCAATAGAACTTACATCTTGAATACTGTGCTGGGCCAGTGAGACATCACTCACAGCGGGGAGAGTAGACCATTCGGATCCTACGGGTAATCCATTGACATAGAGGTCGCTCGCAGTTGCCGTAATGTTCTGTCCGTCCAGCGATATAATAGCACACTGAATCTCGTTCGCGTTCTGAATAGCCTTGCCGTTCATATTCACATTGCTCTCGGCTATGTAATCCGTCCACTTGGAAACAACATCAATCCCGTTTACCAAGATATTGTCTGTTCCGCCCGTCTGAATCGTCCCCAGCCCAAAGCCTACATTTTTGATATTGTGTCCCGCCATATCCACGTCTACCAGAGCATTACACTGCGACCAGAGACGCACAACGTCTTGTCCATTCACCAGAGCCTTTCCACCTGTCGCCCGAAACACATTGCCTCCCAAAAAAGATAATCCCGAGATATTCTTGATTGTGTATCCCGCCATATCCACACCGCCCGAGAGAGACTGATACAGCGACCAGTCCGCGATAGACGACAGGTTGGCTGTCGTGACCAGCGGCACACCGTCCAAAAGAAGTTCGTTCGGCCCCGCCGTCAGAAAGTAGCCATCAATCTCTATGGCCGTAGAGTTTAAGAGTTGATGTTGGGACATATCCACATTACTGGTCGCAGGAAACGCCGCCCAGTTCGCATTATTCAGTGATGGGTCGCCAGCCAACGCAAAATAGAAGTTGGATAGATTTGGTTGTTGGACAGAGGCCAACAGCGACATATATTATACCTATGGCGAGTTTTATATCTCGTAGTAGTAAAACAATGTCCCTCATCGCATCAGACAACGGTCCCTCACCCAACCACTTTTACTGGAATGCATCGGGAGGTGGAGGTGGTGGTGGCGGTGTATCAGGTCTTCTCGGCAGTGTGTCGGGGTCTGTGGCTACAAACGTCGCTATTCCCAAAATCACAGGAGCAGGAGGTATTGCGTGCACGACAACCACAAGTGGTCTCGTAATTAGTAATTCGGGCAGTGGTGGTTCTGTCCCGACCCTTGTGTCCGTAACGGGTTCTGCTTACTTTACCCAGCAGACGTTTATTCCAACGACGGGCAATGCGGGTTCTATACACCTGGTATTAGCGGGCGGAGGTGCGAATGTGAATGGAGACCTCAATATCCCGAGCGACATCATCACGGGTCTATCCAACTCTGCATATACCACGCTCCGTATTGACGGCACCCTGCCTATATACGAGAGGCAGTCGGGTGAGGCAGGAAGCACTGGAAATTACTACCAGACGCAACTGGTTGCCGCTGGAAGTGATGTGAGTGGTAGGCCATCTGCCCCTGCGACGCAGTTTCACCCTATTATCTCGGCATCTGGATCAGGTCTTACAGGAACGTCAGGACTTCTACTCGGGGGATCTACATTCTCATACCCGTTCTCGCTTGTTCTGTCCAAGACCAATGTGAATATTACGGCGAGTTCATCAACTATAACCTTCAAACTCACCAGCACGTCATCGTCAAACGCCGCTTTCTACATCGGTGGAAGTGTGGCTTCGCAGTCCAACGCAGTGCCGATGGTCTTCACGCTTTCTCCTTGATAATTTGTTCTCTCGTCTACTATAAACAATGGCGACGAACTTCTATAAGGCTCCCGACTTCTCGCCACAGGCGAATGTGCATACAATTCGTCCGTCGTCTACGGCTCTGCTGACGATTGATAGTGAGGATAGGTTCCAGAAGGGATACACACAGGAGCGTATTGCCCTCACGCAGGCCACCGCCCTGAACAACAGCCCGTATGACTTCACGATTGTGAAGAACGAGAGCATTATGAATGGTTACTTCACGCGTCTCGGTCTGACGGAAATCGTATTCCCTTTCGCCATTCCGAACATCAACAACAAGACGAACAAGATGGTGGTGAATTACGGACCCACAACGGCAGTTACAAGTTCAGCCGTTATTACGATTGGTCAGGCTTGGTATAAGCCTCACGAACTCGCGGTTGCGGTTCAGACAGCAGTGCGTAATATTTCTTCTTTTCTGTCGGCATTTGAGTTTACGTATGCTCCTACAAACACAGGCAACGGATCAGGTCTTCCGTCTTTCTATTACGAGACGAACGGCACGAGCAACGGGCCTTATATTGCATTTGCCCCGATGCCGACGGGTGCCGCATACCCGTATCCGCAGGCCACCACGAAGCAACTCTTTGACCTTCTCGGGTTCACGGCTGCGAACTCAATAGCAGAGGAGGTAGGCAACGGAACGTATACGTTCTGCGAGGCCACTCGCTACGTAGACATTGTATGCTCTCAACTCGTTCTCAATCAGCCTCTGAAAGACACGACAACGCAGTCCATTGCTCGCGATTCGCTGTGCCGTCTGTATCTTGGCGACCTCAACGGGTTCAACAACAGCACCCTTGCTCCCAGCGACCCGTCGTTCTGCCCGCCTGGTTGTGCTCCCACCACAATCTACCGCC
>Ga0208380_1000321_pt1 | contig 13385 bp, 15 predicted proteins | sample CryBogCBE27Jun07_FD_184570 | JGI IMG/M metagenome (GOLD analysis project Ga0208380, IMG submission 184570) | Freshwater microbial communities from Crystal Bog, Wisconsin, USA - CBE27Jun07 (SPAdes) | ecosystem: Environmental > Aquatic > Freshwater > Lake | place: Crystal Bog, Wisconsin, USA... | reverse complement strand
GGGTTACAAACGCTGAGCAATCAGCAAACACAGGCCACTTAATAGGGTTCTGGTTAATGGCTTCCATGCGTTGTCCACCTTCGGTGTAGTGGAACTGCTGGTGATGAGCCGCAAAGTACTTAGCCCAAGCAACAATGTTTTGTCTTACGTCTGTCATGTTTAAAATCCTCCTAGAAATGAACCGCCATAATTGTAACTTCCTACTGAAACATTAGTAATAGGTGAATAAGTTGCTAAACCGTTTACTGGTGCCACTACAGAAACTTGATAATTAACCGTTCCACCAGGAGTGGCTACAACTGCAAAAGCATTAGTATTATCTGTTGTATATGAAGTCACGGAACCATCTGAGTTTGTAATGGTTACGTTATATAAAGCACCTGGTATGGGGCTTGCGTCCCAAGAGGCTGAAGAAAAACCTAACAAACTGCTGGATGTTACATTTGAAATAGGCGGGATAGTTGTTGCTGGTGGTGCATAAGCAACGGAATACGTAGGCGCAGGTGGAACATAGTTATTACCTGCAACTTGAGCAATATTAGATTTAATTTCGCCAGATGCTATTACTCCAACATTTAACATTAAGAAATGTCTCCGGTTACAAGCCAGCCAATCCCTGCACCCAAGTAAATAGCAGATGCTACTGAGTAACGAGCACGAAGGTATGGTGCTCCAGCGGTACCGCCGTTAGAAAGAATGTTGCTACCTGAAAATGTCACACCAGCGTTGCCACGAATTACCGTCACGTTCTGACCATTAGAAGCCAATGAAGCAGGAAGGGTTACGTTTACGGCGGTGGTGTTGTTCATGTAGACAATGTTGTTAACGTCTGACTGTTGAATAGTGTACCCAGTAGTAGGTGTGTTGATACCGTAGGTAACGTTTCCGGCAGGGACAGTAAGAGTAATTCCACCGGCTTCAAATGCACCGATAAGAGTGTCACCACTAAGGTTGTGAACGTGGTCAGCCGCCGCAGCGAATTTACTTGCACCAGCGTTTGATGTACCACCAATGATAATGTCTTGTGCCGCAACAGTTGTACCTGTGTGTGATAGTACGTTAGGAACTAGAGCCTGTACTGCAGCCTGGGCTTCAGCGGCTTCTGTGGCTGACCATACAACAACAAACGTTGATGAGGCAGGGTGGGCCGTGGTGGTGTTGAAGTTAGTCTCACCATTGTAGTTACGCTGCTGGATAGTAAACGTACCGGCATTGTACGTACAAAGAATCTTTTCCTCGTTGATAGTACCGTACTCAACAGCAACAACAATGTTACCGCTAATGGTAGAACTGCCGTTAACAACGTCGGTCCATGGGCTAAGAGATGTGCTGGACGTGAAGGTAGTACTTACTGACGTGATAGGGGTAGAGAGTGTACCCGCTACTGAATCAGCAACATACGAACGGTTTGGGTAATTTAGTGCCATTATATAATTGTACCTTTTCTAAAATTGGGCCAGCGTTACAGAAGTTGTGCCACTGGGGTGTATGTGTATGGGCTAATGGTTTTGAGCGTAACTACACAGTCACCTTCAAAGCCGTTTTCGTAATTGTCACGACGCTTGTGTGGCAACCAGTCAATCATTTCAATGATGCATGTAACAGAAAGCGGGCCTTCTTGGTACGTAAGAATTTCTTGATTCTGACGACGTTGTTCTAGCCAAATAAAATTGTCGTAAGGGTCTGTGTACACCTCCATACCGTCAACAACACTGACCGAAAACAACTGGAACACGGTCATGATTGATGTACCAGAAACAGCAGCAGGCCATGCCTTAAGTGTCCATCGGTGCAAGATAGGTGTGTACCCATGATTAGGTGCGTCGGAATACAGAACTAGGTTTACGCCAAATTGCTCGGCGTGGTAGTTAGGAACTGGGAACTCGCTAATCGCAGTGTTGCCGTTCTGTGGGTACGAAGGCAGAACCTGGTATCCAGCAGCATCTTCATCGTTAGGGTCAATGTCAATAAAGGCTTGTACGCCTGTGCCCTTTGATGCTGGTGCAATTACACCATAGTCAAAGAACACTGGTACCTTAGCGTCGGGGATACCGTAGTCAAAGATACCTGAAACAATGTTTCCATTTGGTACGTACTTGTAAACGATTGGGTTACCACCCTCGTTAGTTGCACAAGGTGCGTAGATACCTGAGCCACCAATAGCCATAAGCGGAACGTTGTCGTATGGGTCCCAGTCAAGTGAGTTAATAATGTTTGACTTACCAGGCACCTGGTTAACCATGATGTCCGATGCGTACGCAGGAGCCAATGGGTCTTGAGCAATGAATGTTGAAAGGTCTAACTTACCTAAACCAGTACTCTGGTCGTCATAATTGTTCCAAGCAAACCATACGTAGCGTCCATCACCAACGATTGCTGTAACTGGATAGGTAACAGGTTGAAGAATGTTAGGGATAAGTGGACCTGATTTAAGGTCGCCCGTAGCAGTTGCTGTTGGGTCGTAGATACTTAACGTCTGTGCCATACGGATACCACGATTGGTTCCAATGAAAATGTAGTTAAGATACGACTTAATGCAAACTGGGTACTCGTCCGGTGACATAGGCAAAGCCTGTACTGGAACGTTTAAGGTAAAAGGTTGTACAAGATTGCTGCTTGTAATTGTTGTAAATCCTGTAGCACTGGTGGTAGAAGCACCGGCTAAGTTAGAACGATAGATGCACCCTGAGTATTTTTTACCCGTACCAGACTTAACGTAGCCTGAAATGTAAACCTGTGTTTCTCCGCCCGTTGCGTCAGACCAAATCCAATGAGGGTTTTGGTGTGTGTACAGCATATCAGGAACTTCAGAACTAATAACAGTTCCGCCTGAACCAATGTAACAATAGGACGAAGGAACGGTCATAGTAAACGTAGTTGGTGAAGGAGTCGCAAGCACTGACCAAGAAGAATTAAATCCATACGAACCAGTACCGGCAATGTTGCCGCCGACAGCATTTGCCGAAGAAAGAACAGTCCCTGATTCTGCGCAGTTGTAAGTAAACACGGTGTTACTGGTTACAGATGCAACGGTTAAATTTGTTCCGTTAAATGAGGCGTGTGCATTGCCACTAATGGCAATAGTCTCACCGACAGACAAACCATGATTACCAGTTGTGGTAACAGTTGCAACGCCATTTGCGGATGTTATGCCTGTTGTTGCAGATATAACGGCGTTAGTTGTGCTACCTGAAATACTAATTGGCTGACCTTGTGCAAGATTGTGCGGTACGGTAGTGGTTACCGTTGCAGTAGTACCTGACACCACAATTGTTGAAATGGTTTCAGATACATCTGAGATACTTGGGATAGCACCGAAAGCAGGAAAGGTTGTAGCGTTACGTGGTTGAATTGCGTAAAGACGGTTCTTGCGTGATGTAATTATCTGGTCGTTGCACCAGCGTACAAAGTCATAACCACCAGTAAAGTTGCCAGTTGAGTCATTAGTAACATCGGGCGAAGCGTAAAGTTTGAACGATGAACTTGCACCAATCTGACAAAACCAAATACCTGTGTCAGTTGCAAGAAACGTATACAAGTCGTTTGTGTCTATTGAATAGATGTTTGACGGTGCAGTAATAGTGGTTGGCGTGTTGGCAGCATACGTAGTTGTGTCAAACGTACAGGTGGTAGCACCACTCCATGTTCGAGTAGCAGTAACGTAAGAAACTGTTGTGCCGTTTACGTACACTATGTAGTCACCACAACGGCTCATCATTAGGTTGTTGTTAACACTAGAAATGCTATCTTTGCGGTAGGTATCAGGAAGAAGGGTTGCTTGAAGTGGGAGAGAGAATACGTCTACACCTTTTGATTGGTAGAAGCGTGTCTCTTGACTATCGGCTTTGCGGTCTAGGTATTGCTGACCAGCACCCATTGTCCATTCGGTCTGCTCACGTCGCCATAGACCTTCAGTGTTAACTGTTCCCTGGCCTGAAATGTTGGTCATCATGATTGACTGACGCTGTGCAGGAATAGTCTTGTGACGGAAAGCCTCACGGCGGTACGGTTCAAACGAAGTGTCAATAGTGAACTGACGGCTACCGTGAGATGCCGAAGTTAAGGATACAGCGTATGGACCTAGGTTGCCATTTCCTGCACTTGAAGGAATCTTGCTTGGTGTGGTGTAGGCAAGGAGAGCGTCCTGCTGGTTAAAGAATGTAAATGGTGCAGTGGTAACAGTTCCTGCTGCGTACTCACTGACGGTAAGGGCATTGCTACCAACTACAAGAACCTTGGCCTCGGTAAGGTTAGGTGAACCAAACGGACCATTGATGGTCATACCAACGGTAATACCAGCAGTACTACTAACGTTAGTAATTACGTTAGAGCCAGTAGTTAGGTCACCAGTAAACGAGGTTGAAGTTACGGCACCACTGTTGTAATCCGAGTTACCAAAGGTAGTTGGAAAATAGTTAGACATTACCAGCCTCTAATGCGTGTGTACTGACGAGTCAGACGGTCTGCTTCCTCATTGATTCTCTGAGCACGGCGCATGATAAGTGCATTGACAGAACCAGAAACAGAACCAGCAGGAACTTCCTGAGCCTTACGTGGGTCAGGCTGTGACTCCATAAAGTTACGTGAGATTTCACGTGGAATCGTTAAGTCAATCTCTGCACCAAGAACCGGAATGTCAATCATGGTAGGCGTAAGGTTGGCCACAGTCTGTGTGGTGTAACCGTTGTGTGGTGCCGCTTCGTCGTTAGTACCAGGTGTCTGCAGTACAGAGTCACCAGTGTCTACCAACTTAAGGAATGGCGCTGAGTACATAACGTAGATAGGAAGTCCAGGCCAACCCGATTCGTAAAGCACTAGACCCTTGCCCGATGGGAACACTGGGTCTGGGATACCACGTAGTACCTTCCACTTCTTAATGGCAGGGAATGTACGGTATGGCGGAGCAATACGGTAACGCACTTCAAGAATGTCAATGAAGTCGTCAGGTAGAGCACCTAGGTCGTAGCCAGCAAACACTGGGTTGTACGTAAGGGTAGCAACACCAACACGGAATAGACCGTTAGTAGGTGAACTCATTGAGCGCAAGTCGTCGTTAATAGCCACACCAATGTCGTAACGTGAGTAGCGTGGGTTAATGTAGACAACTGTATTTACGTTGTGGTTGGCTGGGCTTGAGCCGTAGTAGCCACGGATAATGGTTGCAGTGTTAGTAGCAGCGTTCCAGCCAGTTACGTAGATAAGTTCCATCTCCACGGCAAGAATAACGCCAGGGGTAATACCACTGGTCTGAGCACCAACAAGTATTACAGTCTGGTCGTCTGCGTCTAGGTCGCCATACAACTGCACAGCACGCTCACGGATACCACCCATAACACGGCGGTATACCTTTTCGATAAGGTCACCAAACGTCGTGCCGTTACCGACACTACTGGAGCCACCTACTGTTACAACTGTGCCGCCTACGGTTGTGATGTTGTTAGCCATTAGTTATTCTCCTGTGGGTTTAACCTTTGTTGCATTTCCGCTTGTCGTGCTTTGTTAGCGGCAAGTTCTTCGGCGGTGTAAGTGTGAATAGCCCATTGACGAGTCCACACGCCATCAACTTGTGCTGGTGGTGCAACAAGGGCAATCTGTGTTTCGTTAGTTGTTGGTGGGTCTTGCCAGATAACTTCCACCCAGGGTTCGGGCAATAATTGTTCTGGTGTCCAATCAGGTTGAATCAATTGTATGTCGCCGTCGTGTCGAGGAAACTCTCCGGTTATTGGGTTTAAGTAATCGGTCACGGTATCAAAGCCTTGTCGGTTGTCCAAGTAGATGTTGCCGAAGTCCAAGAAGATGAGGCGCTAGTCCACGATGATGTAGCAGATGTCCAACTAGAAGTGGCGCTAGTCCACGATGATGTAGCAGATGTCCACGATGAGGCAGCGTATGTAAAACCAAAGTGTGTTCCTGAGTAAGTTCCTGTTTTAGAACCGTCGGCAGGAAGTTTTGCAATAAATTGCACGTTGTAATTCGATGCATTAAGAACAATACCACACACGTACATGTTCCCAGAACCGTCTACAGCAATACCGTTGGCACGGTCACTAGGTACGGAAAGATTATCGGTTAACGTACGTTGCCACTGGATTGTGCCGGAAGTGTTGTATTTAGAAATAGATTGAACATAAGCGGCTGATGAGTTGGTTCCATAACCACACACGTAGACATTTCCTGAATTGTCTACAGCAATACCGTAGGCCATGTCAGAAGGTGAGCCGTAAGTATCGGTAAGTGTGCGTTGCCATTGAAGAGTGCCATTTGTGTCCCATTTAGAAATGGATTGCACAGTGTTATTTGATAAGTTGGTTCCATAACCACCAACATAAACATTGCCAGAACCGTCTACGGCAATGCCATAGGCATTATCACTAGGCGTGGAGTTAGTATCAGTAAATGTTTTTTGCCACTGGATTGTGCCAGAGTTGTTATATTTTGAAATAGATTGAACAAATCGATTTGATGAGTTTTTTCCACTACCACACACGTACACATTCCCTGAACTGTCTACAGCAATACCCCAAGCAACGTCAGAAGGTACGGTAGCATTATCGGTTAAAATGTTTTGCCATTGAAGAGTGCCATTTGTGTCCCATTTAGAAATGGATTGAATAAATCGACCTGATGGGTTTTTTCCACTACCACACACGTACACATTGCCAGAACCGTCAACTGCGATGCCATAGGCATTATCACTAGGCGTGGAGTTAGTATCAATTAATGTTCTTTGCCACTGGATTGTGCCAGAGTTGTTATATTTATAAATAGATTGCACAAGGCGAGATGATGCATTATATCCACTACCACACACGTACACATTCCCTGAACTGTCAACTGCGATGCCATAGGCAAGGCCATTAGGCGAAGAGTAAGCATCAGTTAATGTTCTTTGCCACTGGATTGTGCCAGAGTTGTTATATTTTAAAATAGATTGAACGTTGTAACCCGATGCATTAAGAACACTACCACACACGTACACATTGCCAGAACCGTCAACTGCGATGCCTCTAGCACTGTCATTAGGCGTGGAGTAAGTATCGGTAAGTGTTGCAGCCCAATAGCCACCACCTAAAGATAAGGTTGCAAACAATCCTTCTCCCCTAGAAGAAACTCCTGCAAACGTTGTAGGCAACGGCATATTAGTACTTCGTTTGTGCTACTAGAAGTGTCCAGGTAGAAGAACCGGTGCAGATAACCGTAAAGGTGTAAGCGTCAATAGTTGAAGCGTCACCCGATGTTGGTGCTGTGCCACCCTGCCACCATGTCGTAATGCTGTTGTATGTTGAGCCGTTAGCAGGAAGTCCTGATGCAGCAGCAGCCGTACCGTTAATAGAGATGCTGGCTGGAATGTACGCCGTAGAACCACTGTTGACCAGCATGGCAAACGTCACCGATTGACCAGTTGTAGTTGGAGCGTTGGTGATGTTAGTAGCCCAGTTAGCAGTTGGGTTAGCCGTGTAGTTAAAGAACGACGACGTTGAGGCGTTAAGAGCCGCAGCAGTAGAACCGCTAAGTGCCGTTGCAGAACTGCTTACTGTTTCAAACGGCGCAGTAAGAACTACGTTGGTAGTAGCGGCTGAGTAACCCTGTGAACCCTGAGAACCGGCGTTACCCTGGTATCCTTGGTAACCCTGATAGCCCTGATTACCTTGCGTACCTGTGGCACCCTGGCTACCTGTTGTACCCTGAGTTCCTTGTGAACCCTGGCTACCCGTTACACCCTGATAGCCTTGTGCCCCCTGTGAACCAGTGGCTCCGGTAGAACCCTGAGCACCAGTAGAACCCTGCGCACCGTTAGTTCCGTTAGTACCAGCAGTACCTTGGTAACCTTGGAAACCCTGTGAGCCTTGTGAACCAGTCGCTCCCTGAGCACCAGTCGTTCCAGTTGAACCTTGTGAACCCTGAGCACCGTTAGTTCCGGCTGCTCCCTGTGCACCTTGTACACCCTGAGAACCTGTCGCTCCTTGGCTTCCTGTGGCACCTGTAGCGCCCTGTGAGCCCTGGAATCCTTGATTGCCCTGTGTACCCTGCACACCTTGAGAACCCGTAGAACCTGTAGAACCTTGGTACCCTTGGAATCCTTGATTACCTTGGTAACCCTGAGCACCAGTAGAACCTGTAGAACCTTGAACACCTTGTGAACCAGTTGCACCTTGGAATCCTTGATTACCTTGTGTCCCTTGTGTGCCCTGGAAACCTTGTACTCCTTGAGCACCAGTAACGCCTTGGAAACCCTGGAAGCCTTGTACGCCTTGGTATCCCTGTACACCTTGGGCACCAGTGGAACCCTGAGCACCAGTGGCACCAGATGAGGCGACCATTGAAATGTTGACGTTGACTGATGGTGTTGCTGGGCGTGTTGGTGAAGAACCAGCGGCAACTGGAGTCAACGATACGTTTGTGTCAGATGATGACCAGTAAAACTGAACGTAGTCATTAGCGGCAAGTGGGAATAGGTATGTGTCCTGTTGTGCTTGAGTGCCTGAGCCACTAAATGTAAAGACAATGTTTGTCTGTGTTAATGCGGAACCGTTCTTTGAAAGCCAAAGGTTTACAGTACTTGAACCTGCGCCAGAGCGTGTGAACTGACCCAAAAACTCAATGAGGTATGTACCTGCGTATGAAACAACAAACTGGTTGCCGTAAGCAACGTTTACACCAAACTCAGTTTCAAGCGTGTTGCATGCAACGACGTTGGCTGTAGTAGCACCACCGTTGCTCTGTGTTGTGGTGTCGTAGAACGAACCGTAGATGGCGTTAGTACCACCAGGGCCTTGAGCACCGACGTTACCCTGGTAACCCTGATATCCCTGATATCCCTGATTACCTTGTGTACCTTGAACACCTTGTGCTCCGGTTACACCTTGGTATCCCTGATTACCTTGGTAGCCTTGAAAGCCTTGATTGCCCTGGACACCTTGTGAACCAGTTGCACCTTGCGAGCCGGTAGTTCCTGTACTACCTTGAAAACCTTGATTGCCTTGTGCACCTTGTACACCCTGTGCTCCGGTTGCGCCTTGAACTCCAACACCCTGGTAACCCTGATTACCTTGAGTCCCCTGAACACCCTGTGCTCCGGTTAGACCTTGATATCCTTGTGCACCCTGTACACCAGTGTTGCCCTGTACACCCTGTGCACCCTGTGGTCCAGTGTTACCAGTATTACCTTGGTATCCCTGTGAACCTGTAGAACCTGTAATTCCCTGTACACCTTGTGTACCCTGGTATCCTTGAACACCTTGAACGCCCTGGGTTCCCTGTACGCCTTGTGCGCCAGTGACACCCTGAACTCCTTGGGGTCCAGTAGCACCTGTTGAACCTTGTACTCCTGCTCCACCTTGTACACCTTGAAAACCCTGACGGCCTTGTGTACCCTGTGGTCCAGTAAGACCTTGGTATCCCTGAGGACCTTGAACGCCAGTTGTACCTTGTACACCGTTAAATCCTTGGTATCCCTGACTACCTTGAAAACCCTGGGGTCCTGGTAGACCACGGCTTTGAGTAAGTGAGTCGTCGTATGACCAATAGTACTGAGCGGTTGTAGAACCTACTGGGTAAAGAACTCCAATGTAGTAACCGTGGTTGCTACCTACTTGAATCTGCCATTGACCGTTACCACCGTACTCGGTACCTGATAGAACAACCTGACCGTTAGCGTCAGTGTTAAATGCGTTAGTGCCTAGAACGGCTGCGGCTGGTGGTGCGTCACCTGCGGCTGGTGCGTTGGTAAATAGTGACTCATCGTACGCTGTGACAGAAGCGCCGTTAAGAAACCCAGAAGGTCCTGAAACGACTCCAGAAAGTAAGTAAGTTGTCATAGTACTGATTCGCCCCTATTGATAGCGCCTTGAGTTTCGTCTAATCGTTTGCCCAACTTGGTGTCACCCTTGAGCGTTGTTCCTGTTTCAATCTCCCACTTCGATACAGCACGAGACTCTAGAGCCGCCGCACCCTTTACCGACTTGGGCTGTGTTCCATCTTTGCGTAGTCGCTTGTAAGCGGCCACGTCTGCGTGCATTGCTTTTGTGTCCATGTTGATAACACCAGCGTTGGAGCGTGTAGGCATGGCAGATGGTGACATGCTGATAGACGCAGCCTTGCACCCAAAGCAATCCTCTGGGTGTAGTCCAACGTTGTGTGGTGTTGCGGTCATGAAATTAAATCTCCGTATCCAGCAGCCGTAAGAGCCGCTGCTTCTGCGTCTGTAACGTAGCAAACTTCTTGATACACTTTAGCAATCCAAGGATTTTGAGCAACTGTAGTTACTGTTGGAACCGGCGGTGATACTTCATAGTTAATGTAGTATGACGTTGAGAACGGTGCCGATGGGTCATACGGGTTATACGGATAAGGAATGTTTGTGTTGGAGTTCTCCGGCGTAGCCGTGTCCTGTACAAACGTCCCGTCCGATAACGCAAAGACCATCACATAACGTGCTCGGTTCTTGTAGTAACGAAACAACCTATTTGCCAGACCTCGTGAGTCAGGCAAGATAGGCGGGTTGTCATAGACCTGTGGTGGCGTAAACGTAGCCACTTAAGACCTACTTCTTTTTTCCGTTGGCTCCGAGTGAGATTGCTGCAACTGTGTCTGACATACCACGACCACCAGTAACCTGACCTGCAACCTCTGGGGTAACAGCATCTCCTACTGGCTTAGTTGTGCGCTCAAAACCATTCATTTGACTTTGTTCAAGAAGCGTAGAAGGTGACATGTCAATAACAAATCCTGCCTTCTTTGCATCTACACTGTAGGCTTCATCAAAACGACTTGGCATTAGATATCTCCGTAAGTTTTAAAGCCCTCAACAGGAGGAGCGTCTGTTGCTGGAGCGTACTCCAACTTAATAATGTCTTTAAGGACAACGGCTTCCTTAACGCCACGAGCAGTGTTGCGCTCCATGCCTCGGTTAGCCTCTCCGCCTTGGTTTCCACCAGTAGCAGATGTGTTGTTCATTGTGCCACGAAGAAATTCTGTGGCTACAGTTGGGAATGATGCACGTGATTCCATTATTTCTTAGCCTTTGCGTTAGCGGCGATGTTAGCCATGTCTGATGCTGAAGGTCCCTGAACGGTAGAAGTTTGCACTTTACGTCCGGCACCTGCAGGCCCAGGAAGTACTCCTGTGCTTGGAATTGAAGGAAGGTTGTTCTCTTGGTATGGGCGTGGTGGTGTACTCATGTATTTTCGCATTGCAGGACCAGCGTTAGGTGCGTGTGATACGCCCTGGTGATTTGGTGACTGCGGTGCTGATCCAGCGTGGTCTTCTGAACCACGAGCGTGTACACGCTGTCCTGCTAAAAGACCAAGAACATTACCAACAGCGCCAAGACCTTTTGCTGCTCCTTGAGCGGCATCTCCTGCCCAGTTAGCAACGTTGTGAAGTCCGGTACCAACATCACCGATTCCTCGTTCAATTTGGCGGTCTACTGCACCAGCAATGTTTGTGATTGGATCACCCATTACATCCACCTTGCGTCGGTCATGTCACAGCAACCACAGTAGCAAGGGTCTGATGTTTCACCCTTAATGGCTGATGCGTCGTTTGCTTTTGCACGAGCAACTCGGTTTGGAAGTGGTGTACCTGCTTGGTCAGCAGATTCAATACCCATGCGGAGTCCGTGCCCTGTTGGAATAGTCATTCTATTATCCTTCGTTAGTTTCGTATTGGTGTTTGATAGAAACGGCTATGCCATAGCGGTCTGTCAGACGACCACAGACAAGACATTGAATCTCATCTGCAGTCGCCTGAACATCACGACTTCCGCATACTGCGCAAGCACGAGGCCATGACATAACCGTATCTACCTAACTACTGACTTAAGCCAGGTTACCTGATAGGTTAGTTGCTTCACCTAAGTCAACTGCTGGCTCAAAGGCGGTTCCAGTACCAGGTGTGGTGCTGATGTCTCCACCAAGGAGTGAACTTGACTCAATACGAATGATTGAAGCCTGACGGAAGATTCCGTAAGCACCCAACCAGTACCAACCTAGTGGTACGAAACGACGGAGACGGTCAGTGATTGGTCCTGGTACAACGTGTGGGAAGGCACCATTGCCATCTAGCGTTGAGTACGTCTTGGCAAGAGCCTGACGACCAAGAATCATTGTTCCGTAAACGTTAGTGCTTGAAGCACCGGCACCCTGGAATACAGGAGCACGTGGTGTTTCAATCCAACGAACACCTTCGTAAGCACCGAGTTCACCAGTCCAGATTTCTCCAGGCTGAGCGTAAACGTGTGGTGCACGCCATCCCTGTACGTTGCTTCCGGAGATAGATTCTCCCTGAAGGTCAGCCACGAGGTCTGGGTGGATGTATCCGACGTACATTCCGCCGAATGTTGGAACGTTCTGTGAACGGAGACGAGCACGAGCAACACGAATGTCAAGTGATGACAATGTTGCAGATGCGCCTACAGTTGCACGAGAAGTAGCACCAGCAGCACCAAGAGTTGTTGCTCCGAGTCCTGATGCAAACTGAACGTTTGTTCCAGAGTCAAGTGCTGCACGTGCAATTGTGTCAATTGAAACACCAGCGTTGTATCCAACTACGTTGGCAACAATTGGGTCAATGTCTACGTATGATGTGCCACGCAACTTGGCAGTGGTTAGTACAGCGTTACCGTATTCTGCAAGTGTCAAGGTTACCTGTGAGTCTGAAAGAGCGACAGTCGAAACGTCGGTTGTTTCAGTCAAAGCAGATGCCTGGATTGGCAGGTCGTTAACAATTGTAAATGCTACAGATGCACCTGGCATGCTCTGGTGAGTAGGCTGGATGTCTGCTGCTGCGTCAAAGTACAACTCTGGACGTAGGGCGAAGTACGCCATACGGTCATAAGCGGCCTTTGAGAAGTCAAGGGTACTAGACCCTGTATATGCGTCAACCATTGTGGTTAACTCCTTTTCTTTAGGTGTTTAAGTTTTTAGGCTTAGAACGACCCACGAGAAGAGTAGACACCCAGTTTTGACCCGGTGTCTCCTTCAACGACTCGCATGACTTCATCAGGAGTAGACGCTGCGGCAAGTGCTTCAAGGTACATTTGCTGTGGGTCTGGCATTGCGCCAGAATTACCTACAGTTGCACCTTGCGTCCTGCGTAGAGCATCTAATTCTGCATTACTTGAAGTATCTTCAATAGATTCAGATTTTAAAATTCCATACTCTTCAGCCGCTGCTCGGATTGCTTCCTGAGAAGTTTCACCGTCATACGCCTTACGGAATAATGAACCAATACCTGAATCCGGAATCCCTGCCTTAGAAAACTGAACTTCACGCTTTTGCGCTTCTAGTTCTGCCTTAAGACCGTCTAATTCCTTACGAGCCTTTTCTGCTTCACGCAACTGCTTCCGAATGTTCGGGTCTAGCGGTTGACGCTCAACTTCAATC
>Ga0208380_1000320_pt1 | contig 13393 bp, 15 predicted proteins | sample CryBogCBE27Jun07_FD_184570 | JGI IMG/M metagenome (GOLD analysis project Ga0208380, IMG submission 184570) | Freshwater microbial communities from Crystal Bog, Wisconsin, USA - CBE27Jun07 (SPAdes) | ecosystem: Environmental > Aquatic > Freshwater > Lake | place: Crystal Bog, Wisconsin, USA... | reverse complement strand
TTGACTATTACATTCGATTTGCAACATAAAATAAAATGGAAGTTAAAATCCAAAAGGTCTTAAAGATAAACGACGTTGATGAAGAAACCGCAAAGGCAATACAACATCTAATGTACATGCTTCCAGAAGATGCATCCGAAGATGAAATCAGATCAGTTGCAAATACAGTAGATGCACCTTATAGAGAACTTCTTTTCATAAATGCAGACGAAAACGGCGAAGAAGAAGTTATTGATGACGATGACTTTGAAGATGCTTTTCTTACGAAAGCGAAAAAAACAATTGACTTTTTGCTCCAAAAAGAAAAGGATCTTCTTTTAGCTTCGAAGCCAAAAAATAAATCGATTCTGCAAAAAGCTCTTTTTGCTTTGAACAAGGAAGCAGAAAAGCTTCTGATTTGGGAACAGAAAGAGTCTACTTTGGAAGCGTACAAAACAGCCTTGTCTGATCTGTATGATGTGGAAAATCCTGAAGAATATTTTACAAAAAAGAATAATCTACTAAGTGAGTACATTGTGATTGTGAATAAACAAGTGGATGATTATGTTCCTAAATGGAAAGGCATTTTAAGTTTGCATAGACTTACCGCACAAAAATTAATCAACGATTTAGCATAGAAATATCTTTGCACTAATATTTATTAATATCAATAAAACAACATATATTATGAATGAAGCTCCTAACGATTTAAAAATATCCTTATTCTGATTTTTATCACAGTTTATATTTGTATTGCATGGAATAGCAGACACTAGAAATAAAATTATTCCAAAAATTATGTACGAAAAGAAAAACACTTGGTAATTCATAAAATTTACGAGATTTACAAAGGGCATGTAAACCACCGAAAAGAAATTTTTTTGTTGGCACACAGATTCCTTCATGTAATTTTCAAGCATTTTTCATTTATTTTATATAATCTGGGGGAAGTAAAAACAAGTTCGCTGGTTCGTAACAGTCTCTTAAACATCGTGGAAGATCTCCTGTTTTTGAGTTGCCTGAGGGAGGTGAACTTGCACCCACACTTGCAGGTACAAGTTGTCTATCAACAGAAACCCCCAATCCTTGATTCACTGAAAGAAATGGAAGAGTCGCAATCACCTGGTTTCCCGACTGATCAAGTACAAGAACTTGGTTATTACTTGCAATTGCATTTGGTTTCTTCGGAGAGTTGAGATTCGTAACCATGTAATAAAATCCAGCGAAAACCACAATTAAAATCACCGACCACAAAAACCATATAAAAACTAGATTATCGGCTTTTTGATTTGTCTTTGCTAATTTCGGAGCCTTTTTTGTTGCTTTACCAGATGCCTTTTGATTTTTCGTTGTTTTATTAGTTTTTTTCGTTGCTTTTCCTGATGCTTTGTCCATTTTCTTCTGTCCAGATTTTTTGGTGTTTTTTGCCTGCGCTTTCGCTGTTTTTCCGGATGCTTTCGCAAGTTTTGTGGTTGACTTGGTAGATTTTTTAGTCACTTTATCATTCTTCTTTGCAGTTTTCCCTGATTTCTTAGTTCCCTTTTGATCTTTTTTTGCGCTGTTTGCTTTTGAAGTACCCATTCAGTTTTTTATACTTTACGAACTAGCATTTCGTCTGGTCCCCAAGCAGCAGCTTTAGGATTTACAATTTTGTCAAATTCGCCTACAGACTTGAGTAAACTTGCAGGACTTATTCTGTACGCGCAACCAAACGAAGGATCAACAATATCAAGTTTTTGAAGCAATCGAACAATAAATTCACTGCAAAAACTACGATCTTTTCTTTTTTCCTTGTTCGCCAATCCTGCGTTTTGTGCGCACCACTCTGCAAGTTTAGGCCATACAATCACAAACCCAATCGCAACGGTCACATCAATCGTCATCGAATCAGCAATTCTAGTTTCAAAGTCTAAATTGCAAGCCCAATTGTCAACAATTTGCTGCAGAACATTCGTGTCAATATTTCCTGCCATCATCTTTCTTATGTACATTACATTGTCAATGGAATTGAGATATTCATCCCAAGGTACTGTTCTTACTCCCCTCTCTTTTGACATCGTGCACTCCATTGTATTCGGAAGTGCAGGTGCACTAAATTTTGTACATTCAAGCACAACCACAGAGTTATCTGCTTTTACCCATAGCATTCCAGCATGAGTTGGATAGTGCTCTGCTACTGGTATCCCCATCATACCGTGACCTCTGTAGTGCACCATGACTAAATCTCCTGTTTTTGGTACATATTCATTGAGAACTGGCAAATTAAAAGCCGGCTCAAGAAGAGTCCTTGTTTTTTCCACCGCATACTTCAAAGATGCAACAAGAACGATTAGCAAAATTCCGCAAATAATTATGAAAGTTGCCACAAGCTTCCGAACAATCATTTTATCTAAATCGCACCTTCCTTATTTTTTTTATCTGCTGACGTGTCAAAGGATTGAAGAAATTTTCATGCACCACAAAAAGATCTAACATGGTATAATAATTGTAGTACGCTTTTTTGCAATTGTCCAAGATGAAAAATTCAGAGTCCAATTCGTCGCTTGTAATAACGTCGCATTTTTCTTCATCGTTGTCTATCAACCTTGATTTTTTTTCGTTTGCAAATTTTAATTTTTGTAGGTAAAAGTACATTTTTCGAGGGTTTTTCATTATTCAATTAATTCGCGCCAATTTCGTTTTGCTCCTCCTTCGAAACTCTCTGCGTACTCCTCAAAACCAGTGTTAACGTCGTTAGGACCTCCAGTATAAAAGCGCAAATCGGGTTTTTTTGCAGTTTTAATATACGTGCCTTTTTTTGTAAAATAAAATTCGTAAATAAATCCGAAGGAAGAAATGACCATCAAGAATATGCCTATTGTCAATTGCAAGTTTCTTTGCGTTTTCTTGCTATTATCAGAGGACTTTGGCGCAAAAGTAACAAGCAAAATACCGACTAAAAGTGCTACTGCAGAGTAAATTAAAATGCTAGAATCCATTTTTATTAATAGAAATATTTTTTAATTAATTTAAATCTACAACATTATTTTTTATTTCACGTAACGCTTGAATCTCCTTGGGCGTTTCCGTAGATACATTAAATTTGGTATTAATCACTCCTCGAACAAGCTTCGTCGGAGCGGGTGTAAGTTCTCTTCTTTTTTTACCAGAAATCAGTGCGGAACTGCTTTTTCTAGTAGCGTTCGACATGTGCTGCCGAATTGATTGAAGATTTTCTTCCACGTACTTGTCAACATCATTTTCCAAGCACCATTTAATAAATGTCAACTGACCAACAGTCGTTCTGTGAATTTGACCATTTAGCTCGAAAAAGATATGCGTTCCCCTTCTGAATGGGTCGAACAAGAGTCTATGGTGTCTGCGAAGTTCCCCTTCGTAAGAAAGATTCGGATCAACAACGGTTGACATATTTTGTTTTTTCATTAACATTATATGAGGGTTGCCCTTTGAATAATTTGTGACAGCCCAATCGTACGCCCTAAGTCTTGGCGTGTCAGAATTCTCATCATTTAGCTTAATTACTATGTCGCGCAATTTTTCGTCGTCAAAAAATTTACTTTTGACTAATTCCTTGAGCTGCTGATATTCGCGATTACTAATTCCATAATGGTATCTTTTGGAATTTTTGTACTCTGTGTGGCTTTCTTCAAACCAAAAATTTCCTATACTGTCGCTACGAACTACCTCGTGCTTTTCTTCTGGGTTTCGTGATCTCATGGTCATTTTATTTATATGATGTTCCTATTTTAAACTTAAAAAAAAATTATTTTTTTGAATATTTTTCAATAATACTTTTAGAAGGCGATTTGATTTTTCGAATGTCAAATTTTTTATTTTTTGCGTTTTTAGCAAGCAATAGTCGTACGTACGCTGCCTTTTTAGAATAACCTCCAGTCAAATCAATGTATTCAACGTATTCAGGCTCTGAATCAGATTCTGACTCTGAACCTGAGTCCGAATCATACACATCTGCTACGATCGCTTCATTGTCAATTTGTGTTCTAAAAATTTGTTTGTACATTTGGATTATATCTTCGTCTCTAATGTAACTGCTTTGATCAAATTCAATATTAAAATATTGCTCAACAGTGTTGATGTACTCCGCGACTCCAAGTATGTACGAATTTGCAATTTCTTTTTTGAGTTGTGATGTGTACTCTGACCGCAACTGCATCAAGGCAACGACCATATCCATTGCTCTATAAAGTTGTTCAACTTCCATTTTTATATTTGTTAAAAATGCGTTTGACATTCTGCGCGATATTAAAATTACAAAAATAAATGCCCAAAGTAGCTATAGTCGGAGTTGGAAATTGTTGCAGCGCCTTGGTTCAAGGAATTGCCATCGCAAAAGCAGAAAAAAGACTTCTTCAAGGACTTACCTATGAGAAAATTTACGGGTACGCAGCTTCTTCAATAGACGTTGTTGCAGCTTTTGATGTAGACGAAAGAAAAGTAGGATACACATTAAGGGAAGCCATTTTTAAAGAGCCCAACTGTTGCGTCAAGTTGATACAAGATGAAGATGAGTTAAATCAAATTTCAAATACCATTGTTCTTAACGGTCCTGTTCTTGATGGTGTCGCTCCACACATGGAAAACAAAGTCAATGGATTCTGCATTGACAGAACCAGATACATCATAGACGAGTCAGAGATACAAGATATTCTTCTAGAAAGAGAAGTCGATATACTTATTAATTACCTACCTGTAGGCTCTCAAATTGCAACAGAATTCTGGGCGCAGGTCTGCCTTAATACAGGCATATCCTTCTTAAATTGCATACCAGTTTTTATTGCGTCAGATCCAGAATGGGAAAAAAGATTCTACGACAAGGGAATTCCAATTATTGGGGACGATATGAGATCACAGTTTGGAGCAAGCGTATTATCTCAGATGTTGCAGGAACTTGCTTTCGATCGTGGTCACAAAGTAAAATGCCACATTCAGCAAAATATAGGAGGAAATACCGACTTTTATAACATGATGGACAAGACCAGGTTAAAGTCAAAAAAGATATCGAAGGAAAATGTTATTAGATCGCAAAACGTTATTCGAAATGTGCAGGATGATTCGTTTCTTTATGCTGGTCCATCAGATTATATTGAACACTACAAGGATAACAAGATTGCATATTTTCGTTTGGAACTGGAAGGTTTTGGTGGAGCAAAAGTGGAATTTGACGCAAAACTGAGTGTGCAAGACAGTCCAAATTCTGCGGGTGTGGTCATTGATGCAATTAGATTTTTAATGGCTGCAAGAAAACTAAAACTACGTGGATCTTTAAGAGGAGCAAGTGCTTTCACACAGAAAACGCCACCACAACAATTAATGTTCTCAGAAGCAAAAAATGAATGCGATATGCTAGCAAAAGGTGAAATTTCAGATCGAGTAAAAAATGAAAATATGTAACTTTATTCGTCTTTTTTTGATTCTTCGTTTTTACGTTCATTGAAATGCCAATGTAATAAGGCCAATGATTTTTGGAACAATGCGTCCTTGCTAAATTCAGTATTATCTTTAGACTTGATAATGCATGAATCGATCAATGTTTGCGCATAATCTTCAGGTAATTCGAAAGGTTTGATGACCATTTCCAAAAATTCCTCTTCGGTTTTTTCTTCAGGATGGTCTTCTTCGTCTTCGTCGTCAACTGACGCGCAAAATTTGCATCCCTCCCATAAGCCATTCTTGTTTACATCCCATAAAACATTGCAATTTTTGCATTTCACGGAAAAAAGATAATGGTCTTCTTCTTTTGGCGTTTCCGTTTCATGACTTTTTTTGAAACTTCTGCAAGCGATGATAGCACCAAAAGTACTTATGCACATGCAGACAATAGACATTAAACAAGAAGAATAACTGACGATAGCAGGAATATCAGTAAAGCAACTCATTTTACCTCAGTATATTTACTAATTTATTTATAGTATTTGAACTTTGTATGGTAATGATCAACGATATAATTGCAATAATAATAACAAAAATTCCCAAAAATCCCATACTCAACATTAAAAAAAACAAAACTTTATCGTCCTTCAAACTCAAACCCTTTTTTTCCTTTTTTAATTCTGCGCTAATCATATTTGCAACAGTTCTTGCATCTATTTGAACATGAATGTCCTCTTGTTTTTCTACTTTTTTTTCCTCTTTTGGCGGATTTACCGATGATGAATCTTTTGGCCATTGAAAATTCGGTTTCTCTTCAATTTTTGGCCAAGGATTTTTGTACCTCTTCATTTATTTTTATTTTGTATTTAATTTAAATAGTCAAGACACATTATTAATTTGTCCACGAACATGGAAGATATAAATAGGTCGTGCGAGCCTTTAGACTCGAGCAGGTCCCAAGGCCTTTCAAGAATAACAGATATTCTGTAGACCGCGTTCTTTCTGTTCTTCATCAGATCCTCTGCTTCCAAAATACTCGAAGCTGAAAATGATCTTACGAGTTCTATATCCCAAGCACCTTTTTTGTATAACTTTGTCTGTTTGTATGTCACGTTTTTTGGTTCAACACACACGGGCATTGAATCATTGTCAAAGTACGTTCTGCATTCTGTTCTTGTAATTACCTTAAAGTTATTGATTTCTATTTCCTTTGTCATTTCTATGCTTGTGATTTTATGTTGGTTTCTCTCTGTTACAACTAAATCTTCGTTTACCATATATTCAACTTTTGTGATTAGTTCGTAATCTGGCTTTTCATTCCAACCAGAGTACTTTTCTAGGTTCTTTTCAATAACGTTGTACTGACTTTCTTGGAGATCGCATATCTCTGCAATGATCCATACCGGTATCCTCCTGTGTGCCATCTTTCGCATGTACGAAACCAAGTCAACAAATTGGTCATTTTCTTCAGTTTCATCATCGTCAATTTGCATTCTTTCTACCCTTTCCTCGCTTGAGAATAAATGAAACTTTGGAAAAAGAGGCTGAACACTTTCATCTTCAATATTGTTTTGGTTGCTTCTAAGAGCAGGAACGACTTCGTATGAAGGGGCCTCAATATCACCAACAATTGCGAAACTTCCAGTACCCACGTGCACGGGTTGACCAACAATTAACTTTTCAGTTGCTCCACCCAAATTATCCTCTTTTCCAAATGCGGCTCCATGCTCGAACACTTCAAGAGTTTGTTCAAAGGAGGCGCACTGCAACAAGGACCCACCAAGCTCCTCCATTTTGTGTCTGTTGAGAGGATTGATGTTACCCGATCGTCCAACTGTATCAGCAAGAAGCCATGTGTGCCTTGGATCGACGTAGGATCCGTCAAACGACAAAACTCTGTGTAGCTCTGACTGCATTAACGCAAGAGCTGCTTCAATGCCTAAAATGTTCATTGTTTCAATTATATTGTTTGTGGTTGTTTTCAATGGATTGACCTCCATTAATTCAGAAAGAGAAATCAGGTCAGAGCCTTCAGTTTCAATCGCTTCATTTACCGGAATTGCTTTTTTTATGTATTCTAAACCGTTTATTAAAGCTGTGTCAAGAAGAGAATCATGAACTGTTTCTGTAACCACTTGATCATACGAAGCGTCTTCTGAAAAAGATGGAGGAGTTACAAGAAGTATCCAATCGTGGCAAAAATTGCTGGTGTATGTGACATGAGCATTTTCGAGGTACTTTTTAAGATTTTCTCCCACGTCCTCAATGTTGAGGTACCTTGAAGAAGTCTTGTTTTTGTCAAGAACAAATTTTGCAGTGTAAGAGGAATACTTTCCCTTTTGACTCAATTTTGAAAGTTCATTTACCTGCTCTAGAATTTCAAGCGAGGTTTTGCTTGAAATATTATACACCTCCGAAGAAACAATGATATCGCTCAAAGTGCATCGCGCTAGCCTGGCCGCAAACGATCTTAATTTATACTTGTCCATTTTTTCATTCAACTCGATATGCATATTTGAAGTGTCATACGTATCTACTGCATTGATGATTTGCTTAAATCGTGGCAAGCCTGTTAATGTTACGTTCTTTTCAGCGATACCTGAATAGTGGAAAATGTTCAATGTCATTTGCGTAGAAGGTTCTCCGATGGAACTGCTTCCAACTGCTCCCACACCTTCTCCAGGATTTACAATTGCCTTTGAGTACAATCTATTAAACTCGCTGACAATTTTTTTTGATGATTTTTTCGTGACCTTCCAGGATTGAAGATACTGTTCATTGCATTGAAGAGCGATACAGGCTCGCGTTAAAAAGGAAGGGTCGTCCGAAGTAATTACGTCCCTAGCTGGTCTAAGCAGAAAGTCGTCAATGCACTGGTACGTATTGATTTCGCTAACGCACTTTGAGTCGTGAATCGTTAGAATGAAAGAAAAAATATCCTTCAAAATGTCGAAAGGGCAGCATATATCCTCATTGTTTTCTTCTTCCTGAATCATGCAGCAGGCAATGATTCTTTCTATGTTTGCTGGCATTGTTACTTCTTCTCTATTTTCTAAAATTTTATTTGCAACAACATTTAAAGAATCTTTTGGGATCTTCACTCTTTCTACAAGAGTACCGTCATAGTCGTCACCACCGTAATGCAACTGCACAATCAAATTGCTACTAACTCGCACACTAAGATCGTAGCTTACAACCTCAGATTCTTGATTTTTTATCATTCTTCTTTGGTTGTATCCAGTGTCGGCTGTGCTTACTGCCGTAGCAACTACGCCCTCTCTTCCTGCTTGCTGATGAAAGAAAAATTCTGACGGCTGGAGTCCCATCAAGTATGAAGAGCTCACAAATCCTCGCGCTTGAGGAGAGTTATCATTGGGAGAAAAGCTTGCCAGCGTCCTTTTTCCTATTGGTCCTTTTCTGAATGCTATTCTTGATCCGTTGATTGTTTGCTGTCCCACTAAACCGCCAATCTGCGCAATATTCATTACATTTCCTTTTGCACCTGAGCCTACGACGTTTGAAATGCCGCAATTAAAATCCATTCTTCTCAGAACCTCGAGTCCTGCATTCTTTAAGCAATCTTGCATTATTTGAGTCTGTTTTATCTCTTTGATTTCTGAAGGAACGTCCGCACTCTCAATAGCATTGTTTTTTTTCATAGCCTCTATCACAATATTGTCAACTGTCTTGTCCGCATCAGTCACGCAGTCACGCACAGAAATGCAAATGGTATCTTTTTTCAACCACTGCATTAAAAGTCGTTGCGCATCAGAAATGAACTTTGAAGCTGCCCAAGGCGACTGCTGCTTCCACATTGCTTGCACGATTCCGTTTGAACTGTTTCCCACACTTTGCTTGCACAATCGACCGCAAAGAAGTTTTCCTCTTCGTACGATCACCACATTGTCATTCAATATATCGTCCACATTTTTCGCATTCGAATTGTTTACTGCTTTCATGACCGACAAATTAAAAGGAAGAAGCAGAGAAAATATTTGCTTACCCGTCCACATTGGCCCTCTTGAAGATTTTAGAATGGCGGGCTTTTCGAATCCAGAGAAGTCCTCTGCAAAGCTTCGACTGTTCATTGGTTGGGTAAGGTAATCGTCCGATACAGTCGAATAGTGTATGCTCATACTAAGCTGCATTATTTCTTCATATGTACAAAAACTGTCCTTTCTGCTTAGCATGTAAGCTCCAACAACTGAATCTTGAACCAGTGAAATCAAAACTGAATTGCTTTGTGGAGTGACCATTTGATGAGGAACAGACATAATTTCCTGCGCTTCGGCTATTGCAGTAAAGTCCTGCAGTGCGTGAAGGTTCATCTCGTCTCCATCAAAGTCTGCGTTGAACGGTTTCGTACAAGGAAGAGGAAGTTTAAACTGAGAACTTTTAACAGAATAAGCTTGGAAAGCCATGATTGAAGCCTTGTGCAAGCTCGGTTGACGATTGAACAGTACCCAATCTCCGTCACGAAGATGCCTTTCGACAATGTAACCTGCATTTAAAGAGTTTGCCAATCTGCGACGTCCAACCTCATCCAATAAACTTACATGAAGCACCTTTTCCTCATTCAATTCCTTTATTCTAACTGTTAGTGCACCGTTTGTTTTGTTTGCACCAATCTTAATTGAATCACCAAGTCTTTTCATGTTAAAGTCCGTCACTGTTTCTGGAAAAGTAAGAGTGTTCATAATGCTTTCAGGGACTCCCAATTGAAAAATGTCGTGGCTAGAATCAGGTCCAACAACGCTTCTTCCCGCGTGATCTACTCTCTTTCCGCTTAGGTTCCCCCTTAATCTTCCTTTTTTACCAGTAAGTCTTTTCTTCAAATCTTTTATGTTTCTCTTTCCCATCGCCCTGGCATGGATCACTGATTCTCCATTGTACGTTAAATTTTTTTTTATGTTTTGATTAATGAGGGAGCCACAAAATATCTGCAACTTATCCCATCCAAACTCTATTTTCTTTTCGTCATTCATCTGAATGTAGGTGGAAAGTTCGTTATTTGTGCGAACTATTTCCTGAAGAGACAATGTAAGGTCATTCTCGCCTCTAAGTCTAGCCTCCGTGCTACCTGCAGATGTTGCTGGTCTGATAGAAGGCGGAGGAACCAGATGCGCCTTCATAATGTAGTTTTCCGGATGGTTCACTTCCGGATTGTAACCCATCAATATCAATGCTTCCTTCGGTACATGACGTATAATGCTCTTTATCTCATCTGGCATTAATCGTCTGGAAGCATACCGGTACTCTTCATCAGAAATAAAAAGCTCCTTTTCCTTTTCTCGAAATGTTCTTTCAAAAAACAATTTATTTTTTCGCGAGTACAATGGTTGAGGTGCACCGCAGTCTTCATAAGGACATTTTAATTTATTTTTACATGCTTCAGAAATAGAACGTAGTCTTTCCTTTGTTCCTGGGTTTGTTCTGCAAACTATGGCCCTTACGTCCGCAAAGTTGACTAATTTTTTCAAACAAAATTTTGGTCGACTGCATGCCCAGCAAACGCTTCTTAAAATGCAAAGGATGCTTGCAAGGTGACCAATTCGAATCACGGGCTTTTCCAGTTCAATGTATCCATAATGGTTGTTGCAATTTGCGGTCAATCCACACGTTGGACATTGTAACGCCTTGTCTGTAACTCCCATTCTTGCGTCATTGACACCATTTGCTTTCGGAAGACCCCTGTCGTAAGTGCTAGGATTTAGAACCTGCACAACTGCTAATTTTCTTACTTCTTCATCGCTGTAAAGCTTTAGCTTGATCTTTGATAATGATATCATTTTTATAATTTTTTACGTTAATTTTTTTTTGAAATTGCGTTTAATTTAAAATTTTTAAACTCGAAAGAGAAAATACAAAATGGTGTCTGAAGCAAAACGCAGAAAAATGTTAGATGAAGAAGAAGAAGTTATTTCTGAGCAACATGAAGAGGAGGAAGAAGAAGATTACTGCGACGACGATTCTGAAGAAAGTGAAGACTCAGAGTCCGATGATTCAATTGTCGTTGGTGAGGACGAAATTGAAATGGAAGAGAATGTGGCAATTCCAGAAGACGAAGAATCGCCTGAAAATGCAAAGAAAATGGCAGATTTACTTCGAGCTGAGGCAGAACGATTTATAAAGCTTCCGATCGATAACATCAATACACGTGTTCTTCGTGATAGATCGAAAATTAAAAAGCCAGATAATAGTCACATAAAATTGATTCACGAGGCGTTCATTCATGACGAAAAGAAAGAACTCATAAAGGAGATAAACATATGGAAACGAACATTTGCAGTTGAAGCCGCAGACAAAAACCTTGTATTTCCGAAGTTATCTTTAAAAATGTCGATTGATGAAATACGATGTCAGCATGACGATATAAGAGAAAAACTTGGATTAGAACCTTCAGACAATGATGACGACGATTCCGAAGAAGAGGAAGAAACCGACGATGATGATTCAACAGAATCTTCAATTGTTTCTGATGACGAAGATGATGAAGACGAAGATGATGAAGACGAGGATGATGAGGACGAAAGTTGCATGGACGTTGAAAATTGATTATTGTATACTTAAAAAATGATTTCACGTAAAGTGCCAAAGGATGCAAACCTTCAATCAATAATTGCACAAAGGACCATTTCAAACAATGAACAAATAAAACAAAAAAATACTGTTATTTCTGTCAAATCAAGAAGCACTGAATCAAGTCCATATGCTTCAATTGGAGCGATGGATCCTCATGCTTCAGACATCGAAAAAAAACAATTTTTATCAGAGGTAAAAAACGCGAAACACATGGACGACGACTTTTTTGGAAAATCGACAAAATTTATTCACAAGACGTTTGATGACAAGTATTTTAATGCAGATAAGCCTTTGCCAACAAGGGAAAAGATAATAGAACCCGAAAAGCCTGTAATAAATAATTCTCGAATAAATGTTCTTTCTGAATTTAACAATATTTAATTTTTTTTTCTTTTTCAGACTATTATTTCAGACGGAGTGGCATCTGGAGTTGACTGCTCGTTTTCTGGAGTATGAAATGTATCGAATGAAGAGGCGTTCTCTTCCTCTGTCGTGCTGGTGGTAGGTGGAGAATTCGAATTTATTTTGTCTTTTTCGTAAGGAACAACTCTCTTTATTCCGCTTACAATATCAGGATGCATAGCTCCCTTTGAATTGGGTATTACTTTTTTCTTGTATTCTTCAATAACTTTGTCAGGTATTCTGGGAAAATGCTCCATAAACGCTTTTAAATCGTCTTTTATCATTTTTAGCAGATATTTTGGTGGTGTCCTCTGTGATCTAGTAAGACTCATTTCTATGTGTATCAGTCTGTGCATTTGTCCGTATTGAACTGAAGCTACTTTATGAGCTTCTGCTCTTTGCGCATAAGCGAAATGTGAATTTATCATTCCAAGCATGCTCACAATGAACGACAGTGCCCCGAACGATTGAGCAACCCTTGTATCGAATAAGTTGGACATTCCTACTTGCAATGATCCTGACAATGTACTTAAAATTATCATTGGTATCTGAATCCAGTTGTTTTTGTTTCTGTATATTTTTTCAGCATTTGAGTGCATCCAAGCGAGTCCACTGCATTTTTCAGCTTCTTCGCACAACAAATCCTCAATTGAATTGTTCCAATCAATGTCGACTTTCTTTAACGAGAATGTTTCATTTGTTGGTGAACTATTCACATTCATATTTTTTATAGTATAAAAATCTTTGCAATGTCAAGCAATAGTGTTGATGAATTGAAGAAGCTGGAGCTTGAATACGAGAAGTATTCTGAAAGGTATCATAAAACCAAAGATCCAATAGAGAAGAAGCACCTGCAGGAAGTTCTTGACATACTTGAAAAGCGATTGAGCGAGGATATTGAAAATGATGACGAGGACAGTGAAGAAGAAACAGTGTACAGTGATGACGACAGCTTTATTTCTGAAGGAGAAGAATATGAGGGATTAAAGTACAGTTTTATTGACCCTGACGATAAACTTTTTCAAGAAAAGTATGCGAA
>Ga0208380_1000317_pt1 | contig 13427 bp, 8 predicted proteins | sample CryBogCBE27Jun07_FD_184570 | JGI IMG/M metagenome (GOLD analysis project Ga0208380, IMG submission 184570) | Freshwater microbial communities from Crystal Bog, Wisconsin, USA - CBE27Jun07 (SPAdes) | ecosystem: Environmental > Aquatic > Freshwater > Lake | place: Crystal Bog, Wisconsin, USA... | reverse complement strand
TATATTATTCTCAGAAGTTCCACCAGCAGGTTCAACATTTGACGGAAGACTAATGCCAGGACCAGCTACAAATGTAGCATATAAATCTTATCCGTTTAAACCAGCGGACATATTACTAGGAGCATAAAACATGGCAAGAAAGATATTACTAGATACACAGTATACGTTTACCCCGTCTACTAGAACATTGGTACTAAATACCAGATATATCCCACAGGAGCGTTTGCTTCTTATAACAAACGTTACACAGAATAAGGTAATATACAACTTCTCAGATCCTAGTCTGAAGGCAACATCTTATACTACATCCATGTCTGGTGCTACTGGTTTTACCACTATTGTATTAAATTACAACACAACTTCAATGTCTTCCACAGATAAAATTCAGGTAACAATTGATGAATATACTGAAGCATTCCGTCCATCAGAAGAATTGACGGATCCAGTTGGAAAGTTCCGCACATCAACACCACAAGCACTTATTGATACTGACTTTGAGTATGGTACACAGGTATCTAAGTGGGAAAACCTAACAATGATTAATAACCGTCCTCTTGCATATCAGACGGTTCCAAATATCTCAAACCTATCAAGCATTAGCTTGCCAAATCTTTCACGTACAGTAACTGTTACAACATCAACACCACACTATTTGACGGTGGGAACTCCAATTGTTGTACAAGATACATACCTTTCAATTGCAAATGGTAACTATATTGTAGATACTGTTGCAGATTCAACACACTTTACATATACTTCACGTTCTCTTAACTCTACAGCAACAACATCAATTCTTGATTCTAACAAGACTGCTATTTATCAAGGTGCTCTATATTCAGGTGCACAAATTGGTGCAGCACCAACAATTTCTGTTGATGGAACAACAACAAAGGTAACAGTAACAACAACTGTAAACCATGGCCTAGCAATTGGTAATGAAGTTGCAGTAACTGGTATTACTGGTACAAATCCACCAAATGGTGCATTTATTGTTGCTACAGTTAACAGTGCAACTCAGTTTGTATATTATGCAACTGCGGGTGTTCCTTCAGGACTTACAGCAACTTCTGCTGCAGTATATGTCCGACCACAAGGACAATTCTTGCACCGCCCATTTGATGGTGGAGTTATCTTCTCATCTAATGGAGCATCTAACTTTGAACAATCTGTTCGTCAAACCCGCCGTTATTTCCGTTATCAATCAGGTAAGGGTATTCAAATGTCAACGGGTACTGTTCTAAAACCTAATTTACAGATTGATCAGATGGCGTCATCTGGAACAACTGTAACAGTCCAAACTCGTGAACAACACAATTTGCAAGTAGGTGCACAGATTCAAATTATTGGTGCAAATGAAACTGCATACAATGGAACATTTACAGTCTCTGCAATTACTGGATATAACACATTCCAGTACACCGCTCTTTCAACACCTTCATCATCACCAGCATCTGGAACATATTATGTTCAAGTAGTTGGATGGTATGGTGCGGTAAATCGCATGGGTCTATTTGATCATCAGAACGGTATGTTCTGGGAGTTTGATGGACAAACACTTTATGCAGTTCGCCGTAATTCAACATTCCAGGTTTCTGGTAAAGTCACTGTAACAAATGGTTCTCATACTGTTTCACAGACAAGCACGACATTCCCAACTAACTTCTCAAAGCAGTTAGTTCCAGGTGACTATATTGTTCTTCGTGGACAATCATATCGTGTAACAGATATTCTTTCTGATACAACCGTTAACATTACCCCAGCCTATCGTGGAACATCTGATCAGAACATTATTGTTTCAAAGGTTCAGGAACTAAGAGTTCCACAGTCTTCATTTAATATTGATAAGCTTGATGGAACAGGTCCTTCTGGATACAAGATTGATCTTTCAAGAATGCAAATGTGGTTTGTTGACTTTGCATGGTATGGTGCGGGTGTAGTAAGATTTGGTATACGTGGTACAGATGGAAATATTATCTATTGCCACAAGATGCCTAATAACAACATTAACTCTGAAGCATATCTACGTTCAGGAAACTTGGCGGGACGTTATGAGTCATCTACAAACCCTCCAACAACATATCCTACAGCATCAATTGGTGCTTCAGATACAACTATTACAGTAGCAGATACCTCAAAGTTCCCATCATCAGGAACATTGGTAATTAGAGGAAATGCTGGTGGTTCAAATACTAACTATGAATATGTTAACTATACAGGAACTACTGCAACATCATTTACTGGTTTAACACGTGGTCAAGCAGGTAATTCATCGCTTGCATTGACAATTGCAGCAAACTCTAACGTTGCAACAGTTTCTTCATCTGCAGGACTACAAGTTGGTCAAAAGATTATTGCTCCAACATATTTCCCAGATGGAACATTTATTGCTGCAATTAGTGGAACAACACTGGCTCTATCTCAAGCTGCACTTCAAGCTAACCCTACAGTAATTGTTCCTCCAATGGGTGCGACATCTGGACAAGCTTATTCATATACAGCATCTGCTCCACATACAGTTGAACTTGCATTCCCAACATATGCACCATCTATCTCACACTGGGGTACTTCGGTAATTATGGATGGTGGATTTGATGACGATAAGTCGCTCTTGTTTACTTATGGACAATCAACTCCAGTTACAATCCCAGCCTCTGGAACAAAGGCACTTCTTTCAATCCGTATCTCACCTTCTGTAGATAACGGTATTGGTTCGGGATTTGGTCAGAGAGAACTTCTAAACCGTATGCAGTTGGTTCTTAGAAACCTTGACGTTAACACATCAGGACCAATTCTTGTAAGAGCTTATCTAAATGCACAGTCATTTGCTGGTCAGCAATCAATACTTGGAACTAACGTTGGTACAGCTATTTCAAGCGGTGTTGCTCCAACAAATACAGCAAGCGTAACAACATATACAACTGCTGCAGCACACGGTCTTAATATTGGAGATCAAGTTATTGTTTCAAGCTACGGCGGAACTGGTTATAATGGTACATTCATAATCTTGTCTGTTCCAACAACAACTACATTTACAGTATCACAAGCAACAGTATCTGGAACACCAGGAACAACAGGAACATTCATTGCATATAAGCCTTGGACAAACGCTGTTGGTAACGTTTATGGAACATTGACATCTTCACTTGGACAGATTGCAGATTATGCTCCAAATGCTACAAATGGTGGTTCATCAGGTGCATATGCAGTAACTGGTGGTGAGGTTACAGGTGGATTCTTCACAGCTGGTGTTACCAGCCTTGACGTATCAAAGGTTCGTGACCTTGGTAACTCTATCCTAGGCGGTGGAGGACTTGGAACTCCATCTTATTCAAACACAGGTATTTATCCAGACGGTCCAGACGTTTTGACGCTAGTTGCTACAAATCTTAGCACTGCATCAAGCGTAACTGTTCAGGGTCGTATCGCTTGGACGGAAGCTCAAGCTTAATTTAAACTTGGGGGTGGAATCACTTGGCATTAGATAAGTTAAACCATAATTTTAGTGATCCACTAAAAGTATCGTCTCTTATTGTAGACGGAACAATTACGGTAGCAGGTCAAACAGTTACTGGAACTCCCGTCAATATTACAGACGGGCAATCAGGCGGAAAAATCTATGTTGGTAATACAACTCCATCATCTCCTACAGTAGGAGATATTTGGATTGATAATACTTCAGGTAGTGGAATTCAATTACTACGTTGGAGAAGATCTATATTAACAACTACAACTTCTTTGTTTGGTACAGATGATAATCTTGTAACTCTTTCTTATACCCCAGGTAATGAACAAGTTTATGTAAATGGAATAATGCTTGTAAGAAATCTTGACTATACTGCAACAAATGGTCAATTGATTACATTAATACAATCAGCGGTGGCGGGGGACGTAGTAGAGGTCCTTGGAAATCCTACATTTTCAGTAACTAGTGTATATACACAATCACAATCAGATTCTAAATATGTTGCTACAAATACAATTACCGCCAAAGGCGATATAATCACAGGTACAGGATATAATACATATTCTAAAACTGGAGTTGGAACAGATGGATATACACTTACTGCTGATTCATCTCAAGCAAATGGTGTGTCATGGCAGCCATCTTCAACATTTGTTGCTGGTAAAAACAAAATTATAAATGGCGATTTTAACGTATGGCAAAGAGGAACGACATTTAGCACATCATCATATGACGCTCCAGTTGCCGATAGATTTTTTACTACAGCAAATTCTGTTGGAACATTGTCTGTAACACAACAAAGCTTTACACCTGGTTCAGCTCCAGTAACAGGGTATGAATCTTCTTATTTTTTAAGATATAATTTATCCCAAACAGGTGCTGGAAGCGTTAGTAATCAAATTTATACAAAAATTGAAGATGTTCGTGCATTTGCAAATCAAACTTTGACATTTAGTTTTTGGGCAAAAGCCAGTGCTCCTTATAATGGTGCTGTATTTATTGATCAATTTTTTGGAACAGGTGGTTCTTCAACAAATTATAATACTGTAATAGGATATCCAAATATAACAACATCTTGGCAAAGATTTACTGTTACTGGTACACCAGCTTCATTAAATGGAAAAACTGTAGGAACTGGATCATATCTTCGTGTAGGTATTACTTTTCCAGCAAACATAACGGGTTATGTTGATACATGGGGCTGGCAATTAGAATCAGGCTCAGTAGCAACTCCATTTCAAACAGCATCAGGAACATATGGCGGAGAATTGGCTTTGTGTCAAAGATATTACATTCGTTACTCTTCCCCAACTGGCACGGGAAATATAAGAATGTTAGCAACAGGATATTGCAGAAATACATCTTTATTTTATGCAATCGTTCCTTGGCCTGTAACAATGAGAACTGTTCCAGCATTTAATAGCTCAAATGTTACTTCCAGTGCTGCTTTTACAGCATATCCTGGAAGCAGTAGTTTCAGTGCCGATTCTTTATCAGTTGGAGATATAACAGAAACAGCTGGAAATATTATAATTTCTGGTTCTGGTTTAACTGCTGGTCAGGCGGGAATGTTAGGAATTCAACCATCCAAAACTGGTTCTTATTTTGAATTAAGTGCGGAGCTATAGGAGATAAAATGACAAGAGCTAGAGATGAATCCGATCTATTTAATAATTATCAGGTAGCGGGTAAGAATTTTATTCCTAATGGAAATTTTGATTTTTGGTCACGTGGAACTTCATTTACTGGTGGAGGTTACACAGCTGATCACTGGAATACTAACGATAGTCTTGGCACCATGACGGTTACAAAAACCACAAATGGGGCACAGGTTTATATTCCAAGCGGAAATTATTCTTATTGTGATTTTATGATTAATCGCATTGATGGAGAAAACTTAAATCAATTAGTTTTGCAAGGATCTACAACGCTTTCATGGTATTTAAAAACTTCTTATAGTGGTTTACTTGGTATAAGAATTGATGCTTTTGATAATTCTGGAACAAGATATATCTATACAACTTCTGTTAATATTACAGCATCTTCTAATTCGTTTAACCGTTATTCAATAACTATCCCATCTGTTCCATTTGTAACTGGTACTGCTAATCAATCAGGTTCTAACGGTGTTGAAATTCATTTTGTTTTTGCAGAAACACGCTCACCACAACTAGGTGCTACAACAAATACATGGCAAGTAGCTGGCACCTATACCTATAGCACATCTTTAAATATTGCTTCAAATAGCAATGTCACATTAGAGTTTTCTCGTGTACAATGGGAACAAGGGTCCGTAGCCACTACATTTTCTCGTGCTGGAGGAAATTATAATACAGAAGCCTTAGCTGTTGGACCTCAAGGTTTTGAAGGTGTTTTAGTAGGAACAAATCTAAATTCTTATAATGCTTACGGTGTAGGACAAGCTGGATGGTCTGGTTATCAAGTAGCTGGTAAAAATAAAGTTATAAATGGTGATTTTAATATTTGGCAACGGGGAACAAGTTTTACTAATCCATCTGTAAATGCATATGTATGCGACAGATGGCGTTGGAATGGCGACGGCTCTGGTGGTACACAAGTTTGGAGTCAACAAACATTTACTCCAGGAACTGCCCCAGTTGCTGGATATGAAGGAACTTATTTTATGCGTTATGCACAAACCTCTGCAACAACTGGAAATACTTATACTAACTTTTTAATTAATCCAATTGAAGATGCTCGTGTATTTGCGGGTCAAACAGTAACATTGTCATTTTGGGCTAAATCCGATGCTGCAAGAACCATTAGTCTTTCTCTTTACCAAGCCTGGGGCGTTGGAGGAAGTACGCCTACATTTTCAAGCGGTTCTGCTAATATTACAACAACTTGGTCAAGATATACTTTTACCACCACACTTCAAAGTGCTTCTGGCAAAACTATAGGTACACTTGCATCTTTACAAGTTTTATTTCAATTAAATTCATTAAATACAATTCAAACCATTGATATTTGGGGAGTTCAGCTTGAAGCTGGCACAGTAGCAACTCCATTTACCACATCTACAGGAAGCCCCGCCCTAGAGCTTTTAGCTTGCCAAAGATATTTTTCAAAATCTTATGACGTTACAATAGCACCTGGGGCAACATCTCAAGTTCAAGGCTTGGTGACTGGAGCAATATTAAGTGTTGCTAATGGTGCATATTATTGCGGAGTAAAACTTCCAGTAACTATGAGAACAGGACCAACTATTACTATTTACAGCTACAGTGCGGGAACTGTAGGTATTGTAAGTAATGCAACTGGAGGAGCAGATTATCCAGCAAATACAGCAGCAGCAAACACTGTTGGTCATTCTATGTTTTCTGTATATAACCTTTCAGGTTCAACTGTAACATCAACAGCTGGATTTATTTTTCACTATACGGCAAGTGCGGAGTTATAAATGAATACATATACTTATGAAGAAATTGATACAGGTTTAAATAAAATTATTTTACGTTCAGATGGTGCTTGTATACCAGTTAATCTTGAAAATATTGATTATCAAGAATATTTAATCAGTATTTCTAAATCAACAGGAGGTAAAAATTAATGTCAGTTAAAAGATGGAATGGAACAACTTGGGATACTTATGCGGGATCTGATTTATCACCCGTTAAAGTTACTGATTCCCGTGCAGGTAAAACTACTTGGGTAGGTGCAAATACCCCTACATCTCCAACTGATGGTGATATTTGGATTGATCAAGATACAGCAACAAATGCTGTAGTTCCAACTGTATTTTCACTTAAAGGACAAATTTTGGCGGGAAGTGGAAGTGCCTCATACACAGTACAACCCGTAGGAACAAACGGTTATTCGTTAGTTGCTGATTCTACACAATCAACAGGATTAAACTGGGCACCATCTGTTTCAGCAGGAAAAAACATGTTAATTAATGGTGCCATGGATGTATGGCAAAGAGGCATTGGCCCAATTCAAACTTCTACGGGTGTTGGAACTGGTTATACGGCAGACAGATGGCAACTTGTTAGAGATGGATTTGCATCAAATGCATATGTATCTCAACAATCTCCAGGGGTAACATTGCCACAATTTAGATATTGTGCAAGAGTTCAAAGAACTTCTGGAGACACATCAACATCAGGGGTTAGATTTGCACAAGCAATTGAAACAGCAGAATCAATAAGGTTTCAAGGTCAAACAGTTACACTTTCATTTTGGGCAAGATCTGGCTCTCAACTTAGTTCTGCAGTAGTGGGTGCATATCTTTATTCTTCACCAACAGCAGTTGATGCAAATGCAGCCACAAATGAACTGAATCAAACTTATACAGCTCCAATATCCATTAATTTTTCTCCTACGTCTAATTGGCAATTATATACAGCTACGGGAAATATTCCAACGGTATCAAATCAATTAGGTCTTAGATTTTACAATATGCCTTCAGGTACTGCTGGGGCTAATGATTATTATGAAATTACTGGCATACAGTTAGAGCAAGGTCCTACAGCCACCCCATTTAGCAGAGCAGGCGGAACTTTAGCTGGAGAAATTATTGCTTGTCAAAGATATTATGTAAGGTTTGGTGACACAGGAACTTCTAGCGGTCTTTTATTATCTGGTGGATTTCAGTATAACACAGTAAACGCATGGTTTTCAACAGTTGCTCCTGTTGCAATGAGAATAAAACCAGCCTTTTTAGATAGTGGTGGAACCATAAGAGCAGTAGATGTAACAAATGGAAGTCAAAATATTACAAACCCAGCTCTTGCAAACGAATGCACATCAACTATGTTGGCAGCTGTAGTTACAGCATCTTCTTCATTTACTGCAGGTCGTTGGGCATATTTAAATCAAAACTCTACGGGTGCCTACATTGGATTTAGTGCGGAATTATAGGAGATAAATAATGGCAATTAAAAGATATAATAGTGCAACAGGAAAATGGGAATATGTAGGTAACCCAGGATCTATAACTCCTAATGGAATTGGAGCAGTATCAAATGCGGGGGGATCATTAGTAGTTCCCGCCAATGCTTCTACAAAAGGCATTCAAATTCAAGCAACAGCATCACAATCTGCTAATTTACAAGAATGGCAAAATTCATCTGGCGTTGCACAAGCATATGTAGATGCAAATGGTAATTTTAATTCATACAATTACAACATGGCGGGTAAGAATTTTATAATTAATGGCGGGATGGATATTTGGCAAAGAGGCGTTGGGCCATTTTCAATTAATGCACAAACTCAAACTTATACTGCAGATAGATGGAATACATGGGCAGAGGGATCTGGAACAGGAGTAGCAACAGTAACTCAACAACCTGCAGGATTAAATGGATTTACATATTGTTTAAGAATTACAAGAACCTCATCTTTTCCAACTTCTGGTAATCCAAGACTTTATGTTGGTCGTTCATTTGAATCAATAGCAGATGTTACACCATGGCAAGGAAAAACATTGGTGCTTTCATTTTATGCAAGAGCGGGTGCGGGATATTCAGGTAGTAATACCTTTTGGTCATATTTTACTTCAGGTGGAGGAACAGATACAACATTTACTGGTGAACCAAGTTCGTCTACACCATATAGTCAATTTACAACATTAACAACGTCATGGCAAAAATTTACACAAGTTGTAACAGTTCCTGCAGGAAATACTGCAGCACGTATGTTTTTTAGTTACGTTCCATCATCATCTTATGCAGCAAATGATTATTTTGAAATAACTGGAGTTCAATTAGAATTGGGATCAACCGCAACATCATTTACACGTACAGGTGGAAATTATCAGGGTGAACTTTCCGCTTGTCAGAGATACGCTCAACTTGTTGGATATTCTCCAACATCAGGCTCTCAACCTGTTTGTACTGCTTATGCAGTAACTAGTAGTACGGTAAGAGGAATGTTTACATTACCTGTAACAATGAGGACTACCCCAACTCTTGTTGCAAGTAGTGGAACTAATTTTTACCTTGTTTATATTAATGCAACAGTATCTTATTTTAATTCACTGACGTTAGCAGGTTCTAATGGCATTAACGGTGTGTTATGGGGAGCAACGCTAACTGCTGGAAGCACAACCGCTGGCCTTGCTGGTTCAATGGAAATTAATCCAACGGCAGCATTTGCAAGTACAACAATTTTATTGACTGCGGAGTTGTAATAATGACTATTAAATATAATGTTGAAACAGATGAACATGGCACTACAATCATTTGGTATGAGGCAAACAACTATTGCATTTCTTTTACCAATGATCCTACCAACTCAGACTACCAAGCTTATTTAGCCACACTTTCACCCAACTCTTCTAAAGGTGTTGGTGGGACTTCTGAATAATCCCAACGCATAGTAAAATAGTATTATGTCATACAAACAAGCGGTACTTAGAGATAATCCAATAGCATTTTGGCCATTAAACGGCACATCTAGCTTGAGAACTTATGCTACCATTTTGCTTGAATATGCTACATATCAAGATTGGTTAAGTGCAGAACCTAACTACGGATACTCCCCGCTCACCTTTACATTAGAAGACATTTCTTATAATGGCAATCACGGTGCATTTACATTGGGCCAGCCAAAGTTTGCTGACATATTGCCACTAGCAGCTTTGTCTAATTATGACACACAATTGGCGGGATGTAAGATTGATTCTGCTTCAGAAATTGGTATTACTAATCTTGCACAACTATACGATATGTTCTATACAGGAACAGAAAACTTAAAGTTTGGCATAGAGTTTTGGGTTGCATTTAATAAACCGCCATCAGGCGTTAATACATTATTTTCAGTAAATTATTTGGGCGGGAATATAATGAAAGCCTATGCTCAAAATGATAAGATCTATCTAACAATAAATGGTAAAGATAAAGTAACTGGACAAGCATTATCGTATACAACATCAAAACAAGTTCCATCTTGGGATTCTCAAATGCACGTATTCTTGTCATATGATCAAGGAAATATTAGCATATCTGTTAATTCAATTCCAGGAGATTCCGCAGTAGTATCCAATAACTTTATATTTACAAACAATCAATATGCACAATCTGAATTCTTTTATAATATGGGTCCAGCATCAGCAAATGATACATTTGTAATTAACGATCTTGCTTTTTATGATTACATATTGTCTACAAATACAATTCGCTATCATATGGTCTGGGGAACCAATGATTCTGCCCCGCAAAATTATGTAAGAGAAACAAGTGGATTTTTCTTTGATATTAAAGATTCAGAAAATATGTTTGCGTTTAAGAAACTGTTTACATCTCCAATTGATTATCAGCAAGGAGTTAACTCGGGGTTAAAATCTGATAAAACTGGTTTGACTCTAACCCAAACATCAACTGCTGCTGCAGCATCAGGAAGCTGGGTATATTCAATTCCATCATCAGGATTAAGTAAAATATCTGGTGTTAAAATTGCGTGGGATTCTGGAATGTCTGACAACTCATCATTATCAGCATCAGATTATGCAAAGGTTGAATTATCACAAGATAACGGAGTTACTTGGACACAAGTAACCAATAGTTATCCAATTGTAAAGTTTGCTGACAATGTATCTGTTGCATATCCAAATATGCTAGTTAGAGTAACGTTATCTACATCAGATTCATCTAAAGTGTATTTGCCAAGAATAGATAACTTGCTGATTGGTGTCTACAAAGATCTTTCTATTTATTCTGATGGTGGAGCATTTGCTTTAATGCCACGTGCTGGCAGCTATACTGGCGATACTTATACAATTAAAAATAATTCATTTAACATTCTTGCAAGATCAGAAAACTTTGGTATCAAGCTTAATACCACAACTGATGGTAGTAATTCTATTGCTGCTATATACCCTCAGCTTAATTCCCCGCTTTTCCAAACAGTAGAGTTTTGGTTTAGATACGATGCAATAAGTACATCTAAGATACAGTATATTCTTGACACTATAGGATACAATGCATCTATTTACTTCAGCGGAGTTGACGGCGGGTTGATTCAAAATGGTTTCTCTACAGTCTATGTAAATGGCGTAGATATATCTAATGGTAGATATTTGACCCAAGGCGAGACATATCACTTTATTTGCGTATATCCTCAACAGATTAATAATACAATCTACCTTGGTGGAGATGCAAAACTACTTAATTATTCATTATCAACATATGGCTACTTATCAGTATATCCAGGAGCATTTGCCGTTACAGACGCTCAAAATAGATATCTAAACTTCTTGTCAGCAACTGTATCAAAGATTAATTTCCCAAATGCCACTTCAACAATATTTGGCGGTAGTGTGGTTGCTGGTCAATCTCCATCTAATGTAATAGGCACATTGTCAGAATACTCTGGCGGTAGCACAGCATATAACGGTGGACAACCAATTTTGGCATACGTACATCCCATAAATGCTTAATTAGTTGTCATTTTTGGCATCCACATGTAACGTTTTTGAAGAGTTCAATGGTATTATTGGCATATGGGAAAAATGAAAGTAACACCAATTGATGAGGTAAACTGGGGTTTATACGCCTGGATGATGCCCGATGAAACACTTGTAATGGATGAAGAAGGCGGTTACCTAAGTATTCCGTCATTAAAAGGCGATATTCGCCAGATCAAAAAGTTAAAAGATGCTGCTAAGCATTACGGGCTAGAAGAAGGTCACCCAGTATTTTTTGCGGGGCATAGACCAGTAGATGACGAAGAACTTGAAATCCAAAGACAAAGATTAGAATTAGGCCTTGTGCCAGATGTTCACGATACACCAGCAATGCTGGAATACTATAAAGAAATGAAGGATATGAAACTTGGCTAATTTAACAGTAGATGACAGCATGGATGACGATGAGGGCATTGTAGTAAAACTTGATGCACCTGCACATTCAGTAGAACACGATTTTGGTGATCCATTTAATTCAACATGGGAAGATATTAAAAAGGCTGAAGGACTTAGTCCTAACTTTCGTCGTAAAGTTGATAGAATGCAAAAGTCATTTACAGGTGTTGGTGATGCAAAGTCTAAGAAGCTTGATCCACTTGACCTAACTGGATATTCATTATTCCAAATTGTTCAGCCACCATATAACGTTTTATATCTTGCACAACTTTACGATGTATCTCCATATCACCACTCTGCAGTAAATGCCAAAGCTGCAAACGTCGTTGGACTTGGTTACAAGTTTGAAAACACATGGGCTACTACTTCAAAAATTGAAGCGGTAATGGATGATTCTAAAAAGCTTGACAAACTACGTAATAGAATTGAAGGGGCTAAAGAAGAACTCAGAGAGTTCATAGAGTCACTTAATTCAGATGATTCATTTATTGAAACAATGAAAAAGATCTATATTGACCTTGAATCCACAGGTAATGCCTATATGGAAATTGGTCGCACAACTGCTGGCAAGATTGGTTACATTGGACATATTCCAACAACAACCATGAGAATCCGCCGTCACCGTGATGGCTTTGTTCAAGTTGTTTATAACCGCTATACATTTTTTAGAAACTTTGGCGATACTGAAACTCCAGATCAAATTGGAACAGATCCTCAGCCAAATGAAGTAATTCACTTCAAGGTATTTACACCATCAAATACATACTATGGTGTACCAGATGTTTTGTCTGCAAAGAATGCAGTTGCTGGTGACGAGTTTGCACAAAGATTTAACTTGGATTACTTTGAGAACAAAGCAGTACCACGTTATATCATTACTGTAAAGGGAGCAAAGCTTACTGCTGATTCAGAGCGTAAGTTGCTTGAATTCTTCCAAACAGGTTTGCGTGGTCGCAATCACAGAACCCTTTATATTCCTCTTCCATCAGACGGAGAACAAGGTCGTGTTGAATTTAATATGCAACCAATTGAAGCGGGAATTCAAGATTCTTCATTCAAGAACTACGCTATTGAAAACAGAGATCGTATTCTTCTTTCACACCGTGTACCAGTATCAAAGCTTGGAATGCCTGCAAACGTATC
>Ga0208380_1000310_pt1 | contig 13679 bp, 21 predicted proteins | sample CryBogCBE27Jun07_FD_184570 | JGI IMG/M metagenome (GOLD analysis project Ga0208380, IMG submission 184570) | Freshwater microbial communities from Crystal Bog, Wisconsin, USA - CBE27Jun07 (SPAdes) | ecosystem: Environmental > Aquatic > Freshwater > Lake | place: Crystal Bog, Wisconsin, USA... | reverse complement strand
TATTAAAATTGGAAAAACTAAAAATATTCTTACAAAAAATACAACTAAATTTTATTTGATTTGCATTTTTACCTTCAGAATATTGTTTCTTTATAAAATTTTGACCAAGAAAGTGATGTGTACCATTTTTACTCCTAATTTTCATAGGATGGTTTTCACCTAAAAAATTGTGAGTTTTGTTGTTAATTCTTTTTTGATTTGCTTTTTTAGATAATTCTGTCATTTCAATGGGTGAAAGATTCATAGTCTTCGACATAATGTAACAAGCATACCAATCACCTTGTTCATAATGTATTTTATAGTGGTCTTGGATAGAAAGTGCAATTAAATTTTCAATGCGGTTATCATTGTGATTTCCGTTGATATGGTGTATATCAAATGTTCTTCCGTTTGAATCTTTAGGAATTTTTCCATAATGTTGTTGATAAATTTTACGATAAATACTCATGCTGATAGTTCCTTATAAACTGTTAGAGTGTATGCGGGGGTCGTAGTCCGGCGATACACACTTATTTATGTTACCTTTGGAGAATAATTTGCCCCGTTATGATTTTTTAAACAAAGACACAGGTGAAGTAGAAATTCACACTATGTCATACACCAAATTGGATGAATTCAAGGAATCCAATCCACATCTTGAACGGTACTTTGCCGCAGAAGATTTGCCTGTCATGTCTGATGGCTCACGACTAAGCACTCCTGGTATCGGTAAACCAGATTCCAGTTTTGAAAAGTATGTTATCCAACGTATGAAAGATACAATTCCAGGTAACACAATGTCCGGTCACAAAACAAAGACTCCTAGAGAATGGTAAAACAACAAATTCCCGCCCTTCTTGGTGGTGGTTTCTACAAACCACAAGTTTATCAACAACAAGTCAAGAAGAAAACTCAACCAAAAGTGCCAGCACTGTTTAGAAAGGATACCCCTGTCTGTAATAAAACTTCCAAATAAATCTTATAAACAACCAGCAAGGAAAGTTTCAATGGCAAGCAACAGAAGAAGTGCAGTTCAAAAGCGTGACGATACGGTTGAAAATGATGCAGTAACACATATGCATCAGCCGGTCACGACAAATTCATTAAAGATTAAATTAGACCATTTAAAAACTTTTGAGGCGTTGACACCAAATCAACAGAAGTTTTTTGATGCATACAAGAGAGGAGATTATTTTGTTGGTTTACTAGGTTCACCTGGCGTAGGCAAAACATTCTTGGCATTGTATCGTGCCATTGAGGAAGTATTAGACAAGAGTAATCCGTTTGAACACGTTGTTGTGGTTCGTTCGGCAGTTCAAGTTAGAGACCAGGGTTTTGTTCCAGGTACTCTAGAAGAAAAGATGGAAATCTATGAGGTGCCATACAAAGAAATTTGTGAGACACTATTCGGTCGTAAAGATGCGTGGGAAAGATTAAAGGAGCAGGGTCATGCTAGATTTATCTCAACTACTGCTATTCGCGGCATTTCTATTGATAATTCTATCATCATTGTAGACGAATGTCAGTCTATGACGTTCCATGAGTTGAATTCAGTTATTTCTCGTGTGGGTCACCGTTCCAAGATTATCTTTATTGGTGACTTGAAGCAAAATGACTTAATTAAGAGTAGAAATGATGTGTCTGGCCTACAATCTTTCTTAGATGTAGCACGACATATGGATGATTTTAGTGAAATCCAGTTCACACCAGACGATATCGTTCGTTCCAGTTTGGTTAAATCTTGGATTGTAGCATGTGACAAGTTGGGTTATTAGGATAAATAGGGTTACAGTATTAAAAATACATTAAGAGGCAATTAAGATGGACATAGGAATCGTACAGGCAATCATTTCAATCGCACCGACAGCCAAGTGGGTTTTGACGGGTAATGATTATTCTTCATTGGACTGGCAAGACACAATCACTCCAAAGCCAACTGAAGACCAAATCAATGCTGAAATTGCCTCTTTAAAAACCCGCTATGAAGCCAATTCATATCAACATGAACGTGCAGTATCATATCCAAAGGTAGAAGACCAATTGGATATGTTGTGGCATATGATGGACCAAAATGTTATTCCTGGTAAAAATTCCAATTGGTATAATAGTTTGTTGGCAGTGAAAACAAAATATCCAAAGCCAAATTGAATTCTAAGGAAATAACATGTCAGCAACGCTAAACAACGGGACAATAGTATTTGGTAATGGAAGCACACAATCAGTATCACAACTGAGCAACTATAACTATATGAGCCAGCAATGGACTATGGGTAATTATGGTAGCCAAGTTTATACGATGAGTGTTACTGCTGGTCCACAAGGTTTGATTCACTTAATTATTGATGCACCATGGACAGAAACAGCAGATACCGGACTTGGTTCACATACGTTTACAGTTTATAGTTCTCCCGACAATTCAAGTTGGTCTCAATTTTGGCAATCAACACAGTATGCTAATGGTTATTCTGGACGTTATAGTGCCGGCAACTTCTCATTGACTTATCCGATAGGTGTGAGTGCATACCAAACATATTATTTCCAGTTTGCCAGAACAACTGGCTCCGCATCACCCACATCAAATTGGTTGACAGTTATGGGTTTTGGTGTATAATACCTTGTTAGGAAAATAAAATGTCAACAATACTGGAGAACGGAGATGTGCGTTTTGGTAACGGAAGTGTACAAAACGTTTCACAACTTAATAACTATGCATACACATATTCTAATAACTTATCTTTAGGAAGAAACAGTTATTATACTGTAGGTAGCAACGTTGCTGCCGGTCCACAAGGTAATATTTTTGTATTTGTTAAATCACCATGGACATGCACAGAAGATAATGGTTTAACAATCCAATATGTGACACTTCAAACTTCTTCAGATGGTGTAAATTGGAATTCAATAATTCAACAATATCAATACGCCAATGGTTTCAGAAGCCGTTATACTGCTGGTAATTTTTCTATGAGTTATCCTATTACAGGTTTGAGTTCTGGTCAAATTTATTGGTTCCGTATTCTTATTTCAACAGGAAATGCAAGTACCACATTCAGTCCAACCATTATGGCTTACGGCGTATAAAATTTAATCTTAAAAATATCATGTTTAATTATTGTCCCCCACGGGAACTCAGTGACTTAAAATCAGAAACCTTTCCAGACGGTAAACGGTACTATACTCTTGAAGATGGTACTCGTTTGCCCTCTGTAACCACCGTTCTTGGTGCACAAAAGAAACAGGCCATCTTTGAATGGCGTAAACGTGTTGGTGAAGAAGAAGCCAATCGTATCAGTAAACAAGCAACATCACGTGGAACTAACGTCCATACGATTTGCGAGAACTATCTCAACAACAAGCCTGATTACATGAAAGGTATCATGCCTGATGCATTGGAATACTTCCTGTCCATCAAACCATATCTCAACAAGATTAACAACATTCATTACCAAGAAGCCGCACTATGGTCTAAACAACTTGGTATGGCTGGTCGTGTTGATTGTATTGCTGAGTATGAAGGTAAACTTGCTGTCATTGACTTTAAGACTGCATCACGACCAAAGTCCAGAGATTCTATTCTAGATTACTTTTGGCAAACAACCGCATACAGCCTGATGTATGAAGAACTTATTGGTACACCAATTGATAACTTGGTGATTATCATGGCAGTAAAAGATTCTGATCCATTAATTTTTAAAGAAAGAACACAAGACCACGTTGACGGTCTAGTTGAAGCAATTAGTTATTATAAAAGTAGAGGATGATATGAGTGAGCCTGTTATTATTGGTGATGATGCACCGGTTTGTGAAGCGAAAAACATGGTTGAAACCTATGAATACTTCACAACACCAGTTTACAAAATTTCTAAACCAGAATACTTAGAAGAAGTTAAAAAAGTTGTGTATTCTGCCGTTGAGGAAATTAAAAAAGTAACTGAATTTGATCCAATCTATCCACTCTATCAAACAGATAATTTAACTGAAGAACCAAGTATCAAAGACTTTGTGGACTTTGTTGGCGCAACAGGTTGGAATATTTTGCAAAGTCAAGGTCACAACATGCAAGACTTGACTGTATTTTTCCAAGAGTTTTGGGGTCAACAACACCACAAGCACAGTGCACATGAAGAACATGTTCATGGTTATGGTTGCCAACTTGTTGGTTTTTATTTCTTGGATGTACCAGCCAAATCTAGTAAATTGGTGATACACGATCCTAGACCTGCAAAAAAATTGGTGAATTTACCTGAAGTTGATATGAGACAAATAACTATTGCTAGTAGTGCTATCAACTTTACGCCCGAACCTGGTGAATTGTACTTTTTACCCAGTTGGATTCCACACAGTTTTACTAGACATGCGGATGAAGAACCTTTAAACTTTATACACTTTACGCTTGGTGTGAGTTACATAAAGCCAACTGTTGAGGTTGATTCTTTGAATAAATGCATTCCGGAAATTGTATGAACACCTATCACATAAGATTCAACAAGTCTAGAGGACAACCAGGTCGTGGTTCAATGTATCACGTTTGGCGTGTGTTTGAAAATGGTAAAGAGTATCTATTCAAACACTTTCGCATTGAAGGTCTGGTTGTAACAGATAGTGTTACTGGCAATGGTGCCGGTGGTGATGATTGGAATATGAGTTGTCAAGGTTATATGACGATTGATAGAGAAACATCAACCGCCATCATTACTTCAAACCCAAATTAAGACACAAGTTCCCATTCCCAAGTGTCAAAATTCCAATTATAGTTTTGACCATCGTCTGGCGCATGTGGTGCTATCTGCCAGTCATTTATTTTGCCGTTCCAACGATATGCTAGACCTTCAGGTGGCGTTGGTCTTGGATGTGGTGGAACCATTGTGCATGTTTCTGTATCTAAAGTCCATGCTGTAAAATTATTTGCATATGGCCTGTTCGCCCATGTTGTGATTGTTAGATTTTGCTTATAAGTGATTTCTTCTTCAGTCATGTCTTCTGCAAACCAACTGTCTTGCCATGTTACACCATCATCGGATAAAACATATGTGGAGTTTGCTTTCTGGTAAACACCTAGAGTTATACCAGATTCTGAAAATAAAGTTCTATTGAATGGTTTCCAATTTGATGGAATTTCACCAAAAGCGTATAACAGATTTAACTGTACCGCTGGATGATTTACTGTAACACCATTCTCTACTTGAATATACAATCTATCACTCATATCATTTCTCACTATTAACTAACATTTGTTGAGGGGAATGAACGTGAAGAACCTGGCCAAACAATTCTTGCACCACCTTTTGCTCCACATCCAACAAAAGAACTGGATGCACCACCACCGCCACCGTAAACACCACCTGCACCATTTGTACCAGAGTTGCCACCACCTGAGCCGCCACCACCACCAGCAGCGCCGTTACAGCCCTTACCTCTTAATCCAACACCACCGCCACCTCTTGAAGTGCTTGACGTGCCGTTGCCACCACCACCACCACCGCCTGATCCTGCTGAGCCGCCGTTACCGCCCGCACCGCAATAACCACCTGCACCACCAGCATAGCCGCTTGTATTTCCTTTGCCGCCGGTACCTCCTCCTGTTGGACCTGCTGTACCGCCGCCGCAACCGCCGTATACATAGCGTGAGCCACAACATGTGAAGGATTGTGCACCAGTGCCACCATATGCACCGGCTGTAGCTAAACTGATAAAATAGGAATAACTGCCGCCTTGTTGACTGCCTCCACCAGAACCCACATAGACGGTGTAACTGGATCCACCACTGACACCATAGTTATTTCTCCATGCGGTGGCACCTCCACCACCACCAGCATAACCAGCACAACTTAGTGCGCCGCCACCGCCTCCACCGATAAGAACAACGGACACACTACTGACGCCACTTGGAGCAACCCATGTATAAGTTCCAGGAGAACTGTATGTTGCACAGCCAGAAGAAGATTTGCCGTAGAATGTGCTAAAACTGACTGTTGAACCGCTACTTGTACCAGAAAGTGTTCTTAAACATGAGTTGTTCATGCAAAGAGTGCTTCCCGCTGATTTACCGACTTCAGCACCAATTTGATTACGTGCACCGCTGCCTCCAGTACAAGTACCATTTAATCCTAATGTTCCAGAGCTTTCAATTGTCATAGTGTTGAGTCCGTTTATTAACTGTTTATATTTATGCATAAATACTGAAGCTATTTCGGTAATTTTCCAGAAAACGCTTGACATGTTTAACACTTTCTGATAGGATACTAACATGAAAAAACTTATTACTTTATTTTTATTGGCAACTTTAGCAACTGCGGCTTCTGCTGATTACTGTTGCTATCGTCCTCATCACCATTGGGGTGGTCCTGGTGTCGGTTGGGTTCCGTTGGCCGCAGGTGTTGTTATTGGTGCAGAACTTGCATCACAACCTAGACCTATCATGGTTGAACAAGCACCGGTCTACATCCAACAACCGCCAGTCTACATTCAGCCACAACCTACGGTTCAATTACCGCCACCAGGTTATCACTGGCAAGAAATGTTTGACCCACAAACTAACACTAAACGAATTGTATTGGTACCAAATCAATGAAAGTCAAAAAATTAATCCAAAAACTGAATCGTGCAGAGTTTGAACATAACTTAGAAAAAGCCAAGAAATTTTGGATGAAGTTATTGAAGAAGTCTGTCAAAGGTAAGCACACCGAATCGGTGCGCTAAAATGATAGTAAACTTGGTATAAGAAAAGTATTCTGGACGGGAGTTCGACTCTCCCCATCTCCACCATAAAAATTCAGGCCTGCGCCGTGCGTTAATGAAGATGACTAAGGTATCACGGACATCCACATAATCTAAGCCTGAATTTTTATGATGGGGATGCCATGGTTTCGACAGGGTAACAAGTATTATATTAGGCTATCCGTCAGAGTTGACGTAAACACTAAATCAAAAATAAATGCAAACGAAAGCGTTTACCGCCTAGCCGCTTGAGGTTAAGCTGAGGTTTCGCCAACTGTCCTTATTACCCAATCAGTTGGCATTTTTTAACTTAAAGGAGTTTTTAATGAAGAAGTTAGTTCTATTGGCCACTTTGATGGCTGCATTTGGAGTTGCATCAGCCGTTGAAGTTGGTGTTAATGGTTCTATCGACAACTACAGCAAGAAAGACCGTAATGGTTATGGCTTGACTGTTGGTGAACAATTTGGTAAAACCAGCGTTACTGCTGAATTTGACCGTGAAACCAAACGTAGCCTAGACAAGTTCATTGTTGGTGGCGGTTATGACGTTGCTAAAATTGCAGGTACTACATTGACTGCTAAGGTTGGTGTTGGTTACTTGGACAAAAAGGGCGTTAAGAGCGGTGACCGTTACTTTGCAGACCTTGGTGCTGGCGTTACTGTTCCAGTTACAAAGTCTTTGGCATTGACTGCTGACTACCGTTTCCAAGAAGGTGACCACAAAGCAAAAGCATTTGATGGTAACACCGTTGCTGTAGGTGCAAAGTTCTCTTTCTAAGAGTCCAATAAGTTTCGGTGGGTTCTTACAAAACCCACCCATTTAACTGGAGAATCATATGCAAAGTAGACTTATACTTGTAGCAGTATTCTTTTCAGCAATCATACTGATGTTATCCTGTATCAACATTGATACTTATAATTTACCGTTCAAAACCACTTACAATGCACTATCTGACGAAACTAAAGTTCAGGTAAATTGTTTGGCACAAAATATCTATCATGAAGCGGCACATGAGCCATTAGATGGCCAGAAGGCCGTTGCTTTCGTTACAATTAACCGTTTACAATCCGGTTATGGTGAAGATATTTGTTCCGTGGTAAAACAGAAAACGAACGGCACATGTCAGTTTTCTTGGTATTGCGAAAAGAAAGATGGTAAGGGCTTGCCAATCACCGATAAAAGGTTGTATAATGAAATCTTGGATCTCGCAACAAACTTAGTGGTTAACTATGAAAGGCAAAAAGATGTTACAGAAGGTGCGACATACTATCATGCGGATTACGTCCACCCTGGTTGGCATCATTTGGAAAAGGTCAAACAAATTGGACAACACATCTTCTACCGATCCAACAAAGACTCAATTGACAGAAACAAGGAAATCATTTAATATGGAAAACCAAAATTCATACATGAAAATTATTATTACATCATTGGTGTGTATCACCATTGTTATCGTGTCGGTAATCATTAGTGGTTATTTGTCAAGTATCAATGACCGTAACAACATGGCAAAGAACATGGATTCTGCCATTCAAAAAGGTATTGACCCTATCTCTGTTAAGTGTGCATATGCTACACAAACGGACAACCTTTGCATGGTCTATGCATTGAAAGCCAAATAATGCCTAGTAAAGATGAAATCCGTGACTTCTCGCTGAAGGTTGAAGAAATAGCAACAGACTATAAAATTCATTGTATGGATGCTATTGTTCAACTATGTGATGAAACAGGTATTGAAATTGAGGTGGCCGCCACCTTGATTTCTCCACACCTTAAAGCACGTATCCGTGAAGAAGCACAATCAGTTAATCTAATCAAGAAGTCGAGCCGGTTACCTATTGTATGATATAATAGATATGACAGAAAATACTGGTTTCGAAGCGTACAAACTTTATTCTGCAATGAAGTTACACTTCACATCTAAATCCTATGATTATTTCCGATACAACGGAAAAACTAATGTGTCACAGGATAACTTTTTAAAGAACAAAGCAAAATATCAATTCTACAAACTTTCACGGAAGTTCTCCATGGAAGAATTGCGGAGTTTTTACCTTGCAAATTTTGTATACGGTGATTCGTCTTGGGTTGGTGAAATGACAGGACCAGAAGGTGAAGCGGCATACAAGAAGTGGAAAAAGATAAACCAAAGCTTGACATATGTCTTTGAAAATGATATACTTGGTCTTGTAGGAAATGATGCACCAGAACAAATGTTGATTGTCAATGATGGTCAACATCCTATCTTACTCCGTGAGGTAATGTCTGGTACAATTTCAGTAGAAACTTTGTGCATACTTAATGATATTATGAACTTCTTTCCCATGTGGGACCGTAAGATAACTGACGACATCGTATGGCCGAATTGGCGATTGAAATGTGAAAAGTATGCACCTTTTATTCAATATGACAAAGTTAAATTCAAAAACATACTTAAAGAAGTGATAACAGAACATGCATAAATTTACTAAGATTTATTTGGACCTTGATGGTGTAATTGCTGATTTCAACAAGCGTTATCGTGAATTACACAATACAAGTCCATCAAGTGATGATGCTCGTAAACGTTTTGGTCAACGCTTTGGTGCCTTTATTCAAAACAAGGAATTTCAAACCCTTGACCTGATGCCTGATGCAACAGAATTGTTGTCGTATCTCAAAACTTGTGGTGTACCTGTAGAGATTCTTTCTTCTACTGCACGACCAGTGAGCAATGCTGAAATCTCCCGTCAAAAGGAAATCTGGCTTGGCAAACACAACATTAACTATCCTGCAAACTTTGTACCTGGCAAACAGTTCAAGTATAAATTTGCTGACGAAAATTCCATAATCATTGATGACACACCTTCTGTCATTGAAGATTGGAATAAAGCAGGTGGTACTGGTATTCTTCACAGAGATGCCTTGACAACCATCTCCATATTAGATACACTCCTACGTGGATAAATATGGTTATATTATGTAATCTGTGGACAATCCGTTTTAATTTTAATACTCCGTTTTATAAGGAAATAATATGAGTTCATTTGCAAACCTCAAACGTCAATCTGGCAACTTAGACAAGCTTGCCAAAGCAGTTGAGGCACTTAATTCTACAGGTGCCGCAGACAACAAAGACAACTATTGGAAACCAGAAGTAGACAAAGCAGGTAATGGTTCTGCCGTTATCCGTTTCTTGCCTGCACCAGCAGTTGATGGTGATGATGCATTGCCTTGGGTTAAGATTTTTGGCCACGGCTTTCAAGGTCCTGGTGGCTGGTTGATTGATAACTGCCTGACTACCAAGAACCAACAATGTCCTGTGTGTGAACACAATAACAAGTTGTGGAATTCTGGCATTGAAGCCAACAAAGAAATCGTTCGTAAGCAAAAACGTAAGTTGAATTACATTGCTAACGTGTATATCGTTTCTGATCCTAAGCACCCCGAGAATGAAGGACAAGTTAAGTTGTTCAAGTTCGGTGCTAAGATTTTTGAGAAGATTACAGGTGCAATGAATCCTGCTTTTGAAGATGAAACAGCAATCAATCCATTTGACCTGTGGACTGGTGCTAACTTCAAGTTGCGTATCACTAAGGTTGCTGGCTATCAGAACTATGACAAGTCTGAATTCGCCGCTTCATCCGCTTTGTTGGATGATGACGATGAATTGGAAAAGATTTGGAAGTCAGAACACTCTCTTGCAGAGTTGGTTGCAGAAAAAGAATTCAAGTCTTATGATGACTTGAAGGCTCGCCTTGAAAAGGTTCTAGGTTTGAATGGTGATACACCAATGCCTAAGACCACAGTAGAGACATTGAAGTCTGCACCTAAGAAACCAGTTCAGGAAGAACCTGAGTTGGTTACTGATGATGATGACGATTTGGCCTACTTCAGCAAGTTGGCTGACGAGTAAGATGAAGACCCCGCCTAGTGCGGGGTTTTTTATACCTGCCTTGCAAGTTTCTTAAAGATGTTTTGTAAGGTTGGGTCATCCGTTCTGACGGTAACGGAACTATCCATAGACACAGCGGGAGCAGAAGAACCGCCACCTGCATTGATAGATTTTGAATTGTCTATCGTAACAACCTGTGGTGCGCTAGGTTCTAAATTCATATCATTGTTCTGAATGATAGCAGATTGCACTCTCGCACCAGTTCCGCTTGGTTCTGGTGGTGCGGAGGTTGCAGTTGAAGGTGCTCCAGGTGATGCCGATGCGGGTTTAGATTCTGCCGGTACTGCCGTTTGTTGTGCCGCTGATGCAACAGGTGTGGCCGTTTTCTCCAATGATTTGTCGGCAAAATCGTTTGCCTCTTTTAGTAAGGATTCTGGTGCTTCTTTACCATTCTTATCTTCAAATGTTACACCACCAGTTTCATATCCCAAAAAGGTTTTCTTAAACTTTTTGTAACCTTTCTTATTCATGTAAGCGGTAACAAGACCTTGCTTTTCTTTTACTGCGGCATCATATTCTTCTTTTGCTTTTTTTTGGTCTTCTGATTCGGTTCCAGATTCATTCAAAGCATCATTTGCGGCACGCTGTTTCTGTAATGCTGCAACCGCTTTCTTACCACCCAGTTCTTGTGCTTTATCTTCTTCTGATTTTCCTAACAAATTACCTAGTGCTTTACCTGCAAAAATGGCAGCGGCAAGACCACCTGCAACCAATGCGGCAATCAATGCTTCAGGACCGGTCAATAGTGCAAACAACCATTTTGCACCAGAAGAAAGTAATCTAAAGACAGGACCCTTTAAGAAGTTGAATAGTGATTCAAAGATGCCACCAGAAAAGAAATCTTTAATTTTCTTTAACATTCCACCAAACATGTTTTCAACAAAGTCTTCAACCATTTTGATGATGCCATCAAGAAAACCACCACCATCTTTTTTCTGAACAGTTACAGTAGTTGTTTTACCACTAAAACCACCCAATGCTTTAATCAATTCTTCATGCCACTTACTACGTTGTTTTTCTTTACCAAGGTTCTCAGCATGTTCAACTTCGTGTTGTGTTTTTTGGTCTTCAATGTTTGATTTAATAAGATTGTAAACTTTGGACATTACATCAGCAAGACCATCACCACGCTTCAGTTTTCTACGGTCACCTTCAGCAACTTTGGTCACCAATGGATTCATTTTTGCTTCAACAGGTTTTGCTTTGATTCTTGTGCCAGTAAAATAAGAAATGTCTTCATTGCTACGACCAGTCAATCTACCCAATGCATAAGCACCAAGGCGACCACCAACAGCTTTACCGATGTTTAATGGGTCAAACTTTTCTTTGATGCGTGTAAACTTAGCAACAGTTTTGTCTGAAATGGAAGATTTAATGGAACGACCAACTCCCTCACCTGATACAATTCTATCCACAATAAGTGAGCCAAGGCCTTTGTTTTTAAGGCCTCTTGCTCTTTGATAAGACATTTTATTACTTGCCATGTTATGTACCTAATATTGCTGGTTTTTCTGATGGTGTTGAGGTGCTAATTACTTGTTTTTGTGGTGTTGAACCTGTTACCACGTTAGTTTGTGTATTATTTACTACAACTGTTGTTTGTTTAGATGGTGTCTTCAAGTCTTTATTTTCAACAGAATCTGAATTCACTTTTGATCCAGGTATAGGTGGTGCAGTAACATCACTTGCGCTATCTTTTTTACCTTGTCTCAATAAAGCAACAACTTCAGGACCTCTAGACTTAACTTGCTTATACCAATCACTCCCTTCTAAGTTTCTAGCAGCACCTTCTATATCTCCTGCTTCTAGTTGTTTGACAAGCATAGGCCATTTTTTATACCAACTTGGTCCCATGTTGAATGTTAAATCAATCAATGCAGTTTGACCTTTTTCATTTAGATTGTTAAAACCAGGAATTTTCTCGGCAGCCCTTTTATGTTCTTTGAAATCTTCTTCATACAATGCTTGAATTTCTTCTCTTGAGAATTCACGGTCAAACTCTTTAGGTAAACTCTTACCATCACCAATAAGGTGACCAACACCAACAGTCCATAAACCTTTGCTGTCTTTATATGGTCTAGTCTTGAATCCCTCATGTTTCAAGATAGTATTTTTTGCTAACTCATAACCTGCAACACCAACAGCACCGGCAGCAGCAACTTTAACCGCTGTTTTTGCAACACTAGGTGTAGTTTTTACTGGTGCTGCTGTTGGAGCCTCTTTTACAGGTGGAGCCTCTTTTACAGCTGGAATTTCTTTTTTAGGTGGTGGAGCCTCTTTTACCGGCGGAATTTCCTTTTTAGGTGGAGCTTCCTTTACTGGCGGAGCCTCCTTTGCAGGTGGAATTTCCTTTTTAGGCGGAGCTTCCTTTATTGGTGGAGCCTCTTTTGCAGGTGCAGGAGCTGGCGCCTTTTCAGGTTCCTTCTTGATGAATCTGCCCTTCTCATCACGTGCAGGCAATTCTTTCTTAGGTTTAGCCTTTGGAACTTTTGGTTGTTGTGCTTTCTTTATAGCATCCATCAACTCTTTATGTTCACGCTGTTCTCTTTCCCATTTTTCTTCTTCAAAGTTTTTAGACAACTCTTTTCTAGTTCTTTGTTCTTCTATGTCTTGTTGTATAACAGCATAAATTTTAGAACCAATATTGGCTGCATTATCACCTTTACGCAATCTTGGTTTGCTTGCAGAAACGGCATCAGCATAGAAATCGGAATTTACATTGCCTAGTTTACTTGCTGTTCTAGGAGTTATTGATTGTTCTGTAGTAGTTTTCTTACGCTTGCGTTTGGTTAAACCCTTAAGAATATCTTCGGGGTCCATTGCAGCCTTCTTGGCCAATATATCAACAATTTGTTTGTCTAATTCGGCACGGCGTTCCTCAAGAGACTTTGTTGTTGCTCTTAATTCACCGATAACCGAATCTAATTGTGACTTGTTACTCATCTACGTTCCATGTTTCTTTGTTTTATCTTCTCATTTTCTTCTTCAATATACTGAGCAAGCATAGTAACGTAAACTTCACGCTCCCAAGGTATCATACCTTCAAGT
>Ga0208380_1000303_pt1 | contig 13809 bp, 11 predicted proteins | sample CryBogCBE27Jun07_FD_184570 | JGI IMG/M metagenome (GOLD analysis project Ga0208380, IMG submission 184570) | Freshwater microbial communities from Crystal Bog, Wisconsin, USA - CBE27Jun07 (SPAdes) | ecosystem: Environmental > Aquatic > Freshwater > Lake | place: Crystal Bog, Wisconsin, USA... | reverse complement strand
GCCTTTCATAGAAGGGATACTTAAGTAACCCCCTTCCTCATCCATAACAAGTGTCTCATCTGGCATTTGCCAGGCGTACAAGCCCCAGTTTACCTCATCAATTGGTGTTACTTTCATTTTTCCCATATGCCAATAATACCATTGAACTCTTCAAAAACGTTACATATGGCTGCTATTTTTAGTATGTATGGTCGTGTGCAATGACAGCTAGACCGCCATTTATGCTTGTAGCAGAAGCTCCAGAGTACTCTGCGATGCTACCTAGCGTTGTTACGCTATCGTAAACTACAGAAGTCTGTGTTGATAGATATCCTAGATATCTTGTGCTTATATCTGTTGCAGACAATTGGCCTGGGAATAGAGTTATGAAGCCATACATTGCTTGAAGTGGTGTTGATAGCCCATCTGTGCTTCCATTAATGTATATTGGATTAGTTGTAGATGTATTGTAAACCATTACCATATGATATAGCTCACCAGCAACTACTGTATATTGCCCTGATCCTTGTGCTACGCCATTGACATATAGTGTGCCATTTGAGCCTAGATTGCTTGTTAGGACGCTTGTAGAAGGATTGACATACAAATCTACTCCCGCCACCGTTGCGGTGTCTAAAACGGCTCCTAGGTTGTTGCTTTGACATCCCTCATACTTAAACCAAAATTCAACAGTTTGATAAGATGTATTATTAGTTGAATTAATAACGGCAGTTCCTGGATATCCATTGCTTGGATTTTGGTTAACAAAGTGAATACCAAAGTTTCTTTCTCTTGTAAGAATATTGTCTGTATCTTGTCTGACCATATAGGTTTGGCTGGATACTGGAGACAATACAAATCCACCCGCATCTGATGGTATATTAAGACTCTTATAAATAATTATATTAAGATTATCTAATCTAGGTTGAATAGCCTGTGATGTATCTGCCGAATAAAGTTCAACTTTAACCAATAGCTGTGCAAGTGCAGCAGTTGAAGCATATTGCAAGAAGTATGGAACAATCTGATTGCTTAATACTGGATTCCAAGTAGCACCGTTATCATACGATGCTGATACTTTTGCATACTGTGAATTTGTTACTGAAGAGAATGGTGTTGTTCCTGAATCCCAGGATATACTAACACCTGCAAAATTTCTATATTGTACTACTGGGAAATTATATTGCCAGACACCATACTGTGTTCCCGCCGTCGCTGTTTGTTTAATTGTTAAACCATTTTGATCGGGAATAAGATTTGAGTAAACACCTAAGTTATAATCTGCTGGCAATGTAAACTTCTTTTGCAAGTGAATCATATCACTGCGTTCTGTAAGATTAAGATGATATGCACTACCTTGTGTTGCAGCATATTCTGGATTTGAGTTAATGCTTGCCCAAACCATATGATTTCTTATTTCATTTAATGAAAGCTTTCTTGTGTAAAAAGCTAAATCGTTAATGATAAAATCTTTTCCAGATTGTGCTGGCCCAAGTCTGTATTTAACATATGTGTGTCCACCTGTTGTAAATTTAAAATTGGTCGGGACAGAAACGGTTTCATCAGCAATTCCATTAACCATAATCTGAATATTACGCTCTGAATATGATAAAAATATATGCATCTTTTTATCCCATGAGAATATTTCTTTTTTAGTGGTATAAGTTCCAGTTGATCCAGTTACTGTCAAATAGATAGCATTGTTATATGCGTAGGCACTAAATATATTTATGTTCTGTGAACTATCATATACCGATAATAGATTAACTTGAGTAGATGGATTATCTGGAAAGAGCACCCAAAATTCCGCCCCAAATACTCCATTTTCATAATTCTTGTCAAAGAAGTTATATATATCAAAAACACTAATTACAGATTGATCTGTAATTTTACAACCGCTTATTGTTGCATCTCCAGCCAATCTTGCATTAAGTGTTACAATATCTTGAAATGTAGGAAGCTGGGTACCAAAAGATACCGCAGCATGGTTTTTATTTACAGATACATCTTCAAAATAAATAGAACCTGGTTGATATCCATAAGTTCCTTCTGTATTTAACCAGTCTTGATATGTTTGATATTCTTCAAGAATTGTGGCATAAGTTCGCAGAGTTGTAGTACCCGTTAACGGCCAATAGGCGATGGGATCATCTCTGAGTACTGTTTGTTTATATGACATAATACTATTTTACTATGCGTTGGGATTATTCAGAAGTACCGTCAACATCTTTAGAAGAGTTGGATGGGAGTGTGACTAGATAAGCCTGATAGTCTGAGTTTGCAGGATTGGCTGGAATAGATACTCCGTCTGAGCGAAATACTGAGTCTAAGACTCCATCCTCTGTATAGATTTCTGTGTAAGTTAGTTTTTTCATTTTACAACTCCGAATTCATATCAAAGTAACCTGTTGTTACATTTGCTTGCACAGAATAAAATCTGCCAGTAGTAATTCCTGAAGCAAATCCAAAATTAACAAATACATTTGTTGTGGTGCTTCTAATGCCCGAAATTGCAATAGAGGTTGGTGTGTAGTTTGCCGATGCAATCAAATCAGAAAAGTAAAAATCACCTAAGGCTGAATAACTAACTGACGGTACAATTCGCATTGAGATTTTTGTTGGAATAAGTGCACAACCGTTTGTAGTTGCCGTACCAAAACCTAAAGCAATGGCAGCAATAGAAGACGAAGCATCTGCGCTTATACGCTGGTAGTACCTTTGGCAAGCGGCAAGTTCACCTTGATAAGTACCGCCAGCACGAGAAAATGGTGTTGCAACAGTTCCTAATTCTAATTGAACTCCAGTTATATCCCAATAATCATTTGTTCCAGCAGTACCTGTTGGTGATGAAACAAACCATGTAGCCAATTGTGTTGCTGTAGATGGAATTGAAAAAGTATAAGAATATCTTACCCATGATGTTGTTATAGATACTGTTGTATTTACAAGATATGCTTGATTTGTAAAACCGTTTAAATAAGCATTTTGGTCAATACCTGTTCCATATGCTACAACTGGATTTATCAAATTTCCTGAAGCTGAAAAATTAGAGCCAGCACGGGCATAAAAAGATAGTGTTGCTGTTTGACCTTGAAATTTATAAGAATCATTAGATTCAAGACTATAGGCAATATTCATGTTTGCCGTAGAAGAAGATGACGATGTTCTTTGCAATCTTGCACAATAAGGTATTCCATTAAGACCTGTAGACTGCCTTGATAGTGTAAATGCTGATGCAGATGACCCAACCCATCTATCTGCTGTATATGAATTTGCTGGATTTAAAAATGAAGTTCCTCTTTGCCAAATATCAAATCCGCCATTTATAAGTGCATTTTTTCCAGCATAATTAAGATTTGGGCTATAAAAATTACCATTAGGGTCAATATAAGTTTGTGCAACGCCAGATGAATTTTGCCATTCTTGTAGATTGGCAGATTGTGAAGCTGTTGCTTGAATTGAAATGCCTTTTGTAGAAGCATTGGCGGGGACTACTAATGATCCCCCCGCATTTGATACCGCCCCAATTCCATTAGGAGTTATAGATCCTGGATTACCTACATATTCCCATTTTCCTGTTGCACTATTATATCTTTTAATTGCCATTATTTATCTCCTATAATTCCGCACTAAATCCAAGGTAGGCTGATGTAGTATTATTGCCTCTTACATAATATGGTGTATTAGCCGTTAATCCACCCGCAGTAGTCCAAGATAGCCATCCAGAATATGATGTTGTTAAATTAGTATCAATAGCAACTGCTGTAGGGGCAACTTGTGCATCAGCCATTGTAAATATTGCAAAATTACTTATTGTGGAATAATCAATTACAGTTGGTTTTATACGCATTTGTACTGGGAACGGCACAATAGTTCTTGCTTGAGTTGAAGAATTTCCAGCACCAAATCCTAAAATTGGGTAATATGTTTCTCCAAATGCATTTGCTCTCCAGTAATATCTCATGCAAGCTGAAAGTTCGCCTTGATATGTACCTCCAGATTTTGAAAAAGTTGTAGGAATTGATCCTAATTCCATTTGTACTCCAGTAATTTCCCAGTAATCATTTGCTCCTGCAATTCCAGATGTTGTAACTGCAAACTGTAAAGAAATTTGTTTTGCTGTTGCTAAAGGTACGATTGTAACATTAAATCTTTGCCAATTGCTTGTCATAGTGAAATTTGTATTTGAAATATTTGTTTGACCTGCCCAACCACCATATTGATGGTTGTCTGTAGTTGTTCCAGTATATGTAGCTAGATTTAAATTATTTGTTGATCCTCCTGAAAAATTAGAACCAATTCTTGCATAAAAAGAAATAGTTGTTGTTTGTCCAGCAAATCTAGCAAATGAATCATAATCTAAATCATATACCCAATAACATCCTGTATTACCAGAATTTCCAGATGTTTTTTGTATTCTTGCACAATAACGAATAAATGGTAAGTTAGTTGTATCATTTGTAGGTTGTTGGCTAGAGTAATAACTTCCTGAAGCCCCACTAAGATACATGTACCATCTATCTGCTTGATATGCGTATGTTGCTGTAGTCATAGCTGATGAAGTTGTTCCACGTTGCCAAATATCAAATCCGCCATTTATAATTGCATTTTTTCCTGCATATGAATTTGAAATCCAGTTTAAACCTGTTGATTGTGTAGAATCTGCTACTAATGAGTATCCATCTGTTCCTACTGGTTGTACTGAATATGCAGCACTTCCAATTCCCGTCAAAATTTGTCCTTTAGAAGTAAATGCAGTTGGAACTACAGCATTTGTTGCTGTATCTTGATCAATCCAAATATCACCATCTACAGGATTTGTTGGAGTTACTGCACCTACATAAGTTGTTTTTCCTACACGTCCATCAGTTACTTTAATTGCAGCAACATCTGAACCTGCATATGTATCCCAACTTGACCCGTTCCATCTTTTAACTGACATTATCCACCCACCAATGATCTTTGATATCTTACAATTACAATTCCAGAACCGCCAGAGGATCCATTTGCAGAAACTCCCGAAGCATTTGTTCCAGCAGCAGCTCCACCGCCACCGCCCGTATTAGCTGTTGCACTTGTTGTTCCAGTTGAACCAGTTGAGCCTCCAGCTCCACCGCCACCAACACCACCAGAATTTCCAGTTGAAGTTCCGTAATATGGTGAACCGCCACCGCCACCACCACCAGCAATATAACCCGTAGAAGTTGCACTTGACCAACCAGAAACACCAGACATTCCTGATGTTATTGCGGTTATCCAAGAAGCGTATGTATTGGTACCAGAACCACCTGCTGTTCCTTGTGCTGTAGTATTGTTTGCTGCTGCTGCACCTGCACCACCACCGCCACCTGCTGCGTTTGTTGAAGTATCGCCACCTTTGTTTCCTTGTCCAGCTATACCAGTTCCACCTGCTTGACCAGCGGATCCACCACCACCAGATCCAGCTATACCATTATCATTTGCTTGTCCTGGATATCCACGACCACCATATGCAGCAGTTAAAATTGAACCAAATGTTGAAGTTGTTCCAGGGCTTGCACCGCCACCACCTGCTCCACCAGAACCAACAGTGACTGTATATGTTGATACGGTCAATGATTGTGCTGAAGCAATATTTACTCCGCCTGCTCCGCCACCACCGCCACCAAAGTATTGTGATGAACCACCTCCAGAACCTCCGCCACCAATTGCTAAAATATCAGCAGTCAAAGAAGTTCCAGAAACTGTTAGCGTTCCATTTCCAGTAAATACTCTATAATAATATGTTGCGTCGGAAGCAGTAAAAGAACCACCAGATATTATTGGAAGACCGCTTTGTACTGGATTCCAAACACTATATGTGCTATTCCAATAAAATAAAACATTCTGTGTTGTATCATAATACAAATCTCCAGAATTTGCTGTAACTGGGCGGTTAGCAGTAGAACCCCTCTTATAAAATTCTGAATTATCAAATGCTCTTGTCATTTTATCTCCTATAACTCCGCACTAAAACCAAGATAGCCAGAACTTGAACCTTGAAAAATTCCCTTGTAAGGCCTAAATTGAACTGCGCCAGATACCGTTAAATCTAAATGAATTTGGTTTACATAAGATTCGTTTGAATTATATGAAATTGCAGTTGGTATAATTAGGTTTTGTCCATCAAATACTGCATAAGTAGATGAAAGCGTTGAATAATCAATGGCACTTGGTAATGTTCTCATTTGAACTGGGAAGAAATAATCAATACGAACATTTGTTGTAGTGCTTGCTGAACCCAATCCGTAACCACCATATCCAGATGGATTGTTGTTTACGCGCTGATAATACCGCTGGCAGAGGCTTAACTCTCCTTGGAATGTGTTGCTGGCGGTGGTGAATGGAGTGGCTACTGAGCCAGCCTCAACTTGTACTCCCCAAATCTGAATGTTCATTCCAGAGGTTACTGTGCTTCTAATGTTTGGTTCAAGATATGAACCAGTTCCAATAGTCTTTCCAGATACGGAAGGTATTGCAAGTGTAAAACTATATCGTTGCCAAGAAGTAGAGTAAGTAATTGCTGGAAAAGTTGTATAGTTATCAGCACTGCCGCCTGTTCCAAATACCTGACGAAAATATATAACATTGGAACGAACACTGTCGGCTTTAGCCCAAAAAGATAAAGTTACGGTTTGACCAGCAAAAGTTCGCACATCTTCAATTCTTTGCGATAAAAAGTATGTTGTAGATGTTCCGACAGATGTTACTGCGGATTGTAGATAGAAAGATGGTTCATAACCTGCAATAGTATTTCCTGGAGTAAAGGACTGCTGGGTAGTGGTAATGCCACCAGTTCCATCAACCGCCACTACCCACCTGTCAGCGCAAAATCCGTTAGTTACAGTAGTTGAAGTTCCTCGTTGCCAAATTCCAAAATCCCCATTTATAATTTTGTTCTTACCCGCAACAAATGTTGAAGATGGCTGCCATGACACACCATTTGCTTGAGATGAATCAGCAGTAAGTGTGTATCCATCTGTTCCAACTCCAGTTTTAGAATATGTATTATATCCTGTACCTGTAATTATATCGCCTTTGGCGGTAATTGTATTTGTAGCAACATATCTAGAATCTGATTGTGCTTGTGTATATGTATTAGTTACAGAAAATTGTGGATTACCAATAACTTCTACCGAGTCCCCCGCAACGGCGGGTTGTTGAAGAGTAATAGTACTTCCGTTAGTAGCAACATAATCTACACCACGAACAAGCAAAGCACCATTAAGATAAACTAATTCACTTCCCGTTGTATATGCAAGAGTAACAAGATTATCATCTGTTCCAAATAATGAATATGTTGTAGTTGCTAAAGTTCTTCTCCAACGAAGAAGTTGAATACCATTTCCTGATGTATTATCAATCCAAATATCTCCAACGTTTGGAGATGTTGGAGTAGTTGTACCTACATAGATATTTGAGCTTGGTTGTCCATCTGTTGTAATAACAGGAGAACCAGAAACTTTTTGACCATTAACAACCAATGTTCCATCAACAATAAGGGAGGTTGTTTTTTGAGGGTCAGTATAATTATACTTCTCTTTATCTAGAGCCATTGGTTAACACCCCCAAGTTTTTTTAAGCCTGGGCTTCAGTCCAAGCAATACGTCCTAATACTGATACTGATGAAGATCCACTTAGATTTGTTACAGTAATTGTAAGAACGTCTGGTCCATCTGGATAAGTATTTTGTCCAGCATATGCTGGGCTACCTAGACCTCCACCGCCAACTACTGAGTTACCAAGATCACGTAGTCTTGAAAGATCAAGAGAAGAAGTTGCAGCCACGAAGAATCCGCCTGTTACTTCACCGCCAGATGTTACATATGCACCAGCAGTTCCTCCAGTTGATGCTGGAGCAAAGTCTGCAATTTGAGCAAGAGATGATGTAAGAACACCATAAACGTTACCTGTAGCATTTGTCCAAGGCTTGTATGAAACCAATGTTCCAGTTCCTGGTGTTCCAGTTACTGTTGATGCTACTGTAAATGTTGTTGATGTTGGAACTGTTGCAACAACAAAGGTTCCATTATAACCTGCAGTTGTCATACCTGAAATAACAACCTGGTCTCCCACGTTTAATCCGTGTGCTGTTGAACCTGTTGTGTAAGTTGTTACACCACCTGTTGAAGATGCAGTTGAAATTGAAATTGCTGTTCCAACTGTTTGTCCAAGAATTTGTTGTGCTCCACCAAAGTTGTTAGCATTAATATAACCTCTTACAAGAAGTTGAGCACCCGAAGTAGATGTTGTAATATCAAGCTGGCGAAGAATCAACTGCATACGGTTAATAAGTTCACGCTGTCCAAATCCTGCACCGATACCATTATCTACTGATGGTGCTACACGGATTGCAAGTAGCGAACGTGTTGAGTTTGCTGGAATTGTAACTGGTGTAGTTTGTCCATATGTAAAGAAGAGCGACTTATCATCATCAAATCCGCCATCCATAATTGCTGATGTACCCCAGTGTGAGATAGATGGAGCATATGATGGGAATGCAAATTCTACGGCAACTGGAGCAGTTGCTGAATATGCAAATGATTGTCCTGAAGATGATGCCATTGGTGCTGCAATTACTGTTGGATTTGAAGTAAGTGCTGCTTGTGAAAGTGTAAGAACTGTACCACTAATTGCAGAGATAAATGTATTATCTGGGAATGATAGTGGAGCAATAATTCTTTGTCCTACTTGAAGTCCCGCTGCAGATGAAACTGAAGCTTGGTTAGATCCTGCAGAAATTGTCATTGCAAGTGAAGAGTTACCTGCTTGACCTCTTGTAAGACCAGTAAATGTTGTTGAAGTAGTTCCTGCATAGTTTACATATTCATATGTTGAAGCATTGCGAATAAGCAATGTTCCAGATGATGGGAACTTTGAGGTATCTGCTACGCTAATTGTAGTATCAGATCCTGCTACTGATGCTGAAATATAAGTTGTTGGTGGAATTGTTGAAGATTCATAACGTCCCGCCAAGTTACCTGAACGTAGATATGCTTCTGAGTTAACGTTGTTATTAGGAATCTTATGGCAGTAAATAATGTTTCCATCTGTGCCACGAACACCGTAACGGATTGTTCCTGCACCATACCAAGCATAGTCAATAAACCACATTTGCATTCTTGATAGATCAATCTTGTATCCAGAAGGACCTGTTCCATCAAGCTTGTCAATATTAAACTGTGATTGTGGAATACGCAAATCAATTGTCTTTGAAGTAATTACATAGTTATCTGTTGTTCCACGATATGCTGGTGAAATATTAATTGTTGTATCAGAAAGAATATCTGTTACACGATAAGAAGATCCACGAAGAACAATATAATCTCCTGGTACTAATTGCTTTGAAAATACTGTTGGATATGCAGAGTTTGTTTGTGAAACTGTATGAGATCCATTTGTTACAGAAACTTTTCCTGAAAGCTGGAATGTAGAGTTACGGCGAACTGCATATAGTGTCTGTCCATCAAACTCCCAGAACATACCGTTCTGTTGATCAAATAGACCCATGCGATTTGATGCACCGTACCAGCTGACAACTTGTAGATAGTATGTACCTGAAGCTGGTGATGCCGAAGGAACTGTATTTGCAGTATATGTAAGTGTGTTATATCCAGTTACTGATGATACTGTGAATGTTCCGTTGTATGCTGATTCATTTGCGCCAAGTATTGTAATTTGTGCACCTGGCTGAATATTATGTTGTTCACGAGTTTGAACTGTTACTAAAGTTCCTGATGATGTTAATGAATCAATTTGTAGGTTAGGCTTTAGGATAGTACCCGTTGACATTTGAATACCTTTACCTGATTGGTAACGGAAGTAACGACGGGTTTGGCGAATAGCTTGTTCAAAATTAGATGTTGCATTTGATGAGAAGATAACTCCACCATCAAATGGACGGTGTAAGAATTGTCCTTGTGGTCTTACATATAATGAAGCTGATGTAGATGTAAGTGTTCCAGTTGGTGTATTTGGAGCATAAACTGTAAATGTTGTTGGAGATGTTACAGTTGCTACGACAAATGAACCGTTTGGAGCATTTGTACCTGATGTTGTTACACCAGTAATTGCAACTTCATTACCAATTGCTAATCCGTGGTTAATTGTTGTTACAACAGTAACTGCTGAACCTGAATATGTAATGGTTGGTGCTCCACCAATTGCAGCACCCTGATATAGAGCACCTTGATATAGAGCAGTCTTATTTCCATCTAGGATCTGTGTAACTGTTGTTGAGTTTGCAGCACGAGATGTGTATGAAAGCCATGCTGATCCAGAGAATGATGCTGTAGATGTTGAACCAGTAGCTGTTGAAGAAACTGTAAAGCTTGTATTAGTTACAATTGATGTAATAACTGCATTTGTTAAATTATAACCTGCAGATGATGCACCTGTAATTGTTACAGTTTGACCTACTACAAGTCCCGCCGTGGAAGATGTTGAATAAGTAACTGCTGTACCTGTGCTTGAAATTGCAGTAATTGAACCTGTAATTGCAGCAAACGCTGGAGAAGTTGCAGAACCTGAGTTTGTAGATGTAGAATCTACAATATAGTTTCCGTTTGCAATTGAAAGATATGTGTCTTGAATAACAAGAGGTGTTCCTGCTGAAATATAGTGTGATCCAGTAAAGTTAACAACTACGTTACGTGTTGATGTTGCAAGATAAATTGATTGAAGATTTGAAATATTTGGAACCGTCTGATATGCAAGAGGACGGTTATTAAGCATAGTTAAGTTTTCCCACTTAGATACTTGAGTACCATATTCAAAGTCAGTATCAATAAGTGCTTGTGGTTGTGATGTACGGAATTTTCCTACTGGATCTGTAAATGATTCTTCTGGACGAAATGCCTCAGAGTATTCATCAACAACAATTTGAATTTTATCTGTTGCTGACATTGATGTTGTATTGTAATTTAATACGATAGTTGTATTACCAGTAGCACCAGCCATATTAGTTAAGTAAGATGTTGCTAGGAGTGAAGCATCGGAGAAGTTATAAATGACTTTATTCTTTGTAACGTTAGTAATAAGTAACAAACGCTCTTGTGGAATATATCTGGTATTAATTACCAGTGTTCTAGTAGACGGTGTAAACGTGTACTGTGTATCTAATATAACTTTTCTTGCCATGCTTTATGCTCCTAGTAATATGTCCGCTGGTTGGAACGGATAAGATTTTGTTGATACATTTGTTGCTGGTCCCAGCAAAATTCTTGCATCAAATGAAGAACCTGCTGGCGGGACTTCAGAGAAGTTGATATATCCGTCTGAATCTATCTGGAACCCTGGTCTTGGTAGAGGTGATTGCCAAACATATTCTGGAAAATCCACTGTTTGAATTATACCATTAACACTTAGTAAAAGCCTAAGTGGGTTAGTTATAGTTACTGGGTTTCCATTATAAGTAGGTTGAAATCTACTTTCAATCCCGTCAAAAATTAAACCCAAATTGTCAATTACTCCGATGTCAGAGCCAGAAGAATTGTCTACATATGATTTAGTTGCTGCATCATTAGCGTTTACGGGAGTAGGTACAATTACCTCTCCCGTAAATGTTACAGTTCCATTAAGTAGATTAGCTAGATTTCTGGCTGCTGTCATTTAATTATTTTGCAGAATCTGTTGCGAGATCCCACTCCTTATTATCTTCATTCCAAACATAAAGCTCTCCGTCTTTTGCCTTTGGATATTTGACGGGCGCTTCCCAAGTGAATGTATCTTTATTTAATTTCCATGATGGAAAAGGTTGTGGAGCGTAAAATGCATCAAGATCTTTATCATATGTGTAACCAATTCCTGCATAATTACCTCTTAGCGGAGTCCCGCCAGATGTGTGCTTACCAGCAATTGTGTTGTATGAAGTCTTGACCCAAGTTCCTCCAAGATTATCAATCAACCACTTATATCCTTCATCTCCTGCTGGATCATTATTATCTCCAACTAGAACACGAGTTACAATGTTATTTTCATCAATTTCTGCCCAATGTGCCATTTTATTTCCTCCTTTCCCTATTATACCTTATTTAGTCAATGCAGCAATTTCATCTGCAGTTAAACCAAGTTTAGATAACTTAGCAATTGCTGATTCTTTTGCAGCTTCTGCTGCTTTTGCATTTTCTTCATTTTGTTTTTGTTCTTCTGCAAATGCTGCAGCACGTTGATCCATTTCAGCAATTTCAGCAGGAGTTAATTCAATTTCCTCTGTCTTACCTGTTGATAGATCATGTACAATTTTTGTTAATTTATCTGCCATTTTATATCTCCTTTACATTAAATATCTTACTATAACTAAACCTGATGCGCCAGCAGAACCAGCACCAGTAGAACCACCCGAACCACCACCGCCTGTATTTGCGGTTGGGGCTACTAAATTGTTTGTGTTGTAATCGCCACCACGCCCGCCATTACCAGCACCTCCATTAGCGCCAAGGCCAGGTGTATTTGGATAAGCACCACCTCCACCACCGCCAGCAATATATCCGCTAATTCCTAATCCTGTTGGTGAAAGCCAAGATGAATAAGTGTTAGTTCCTGCTCCACCGCCACCACCTGAAAATGTTGGCAAGGAAGTTCCGTCAGCATTTGTGCCACCTGATTTACCAATCGCAGTAGCACCACCACCACCTGAACCAGCAGAGTTTGTAGTGACGCTTGAACCATAACCGTTACCTGATGTACCACCATTGCTTCCTGGGTATGCGGCTGAAATACCACCACCACCACCATTAGCGGCGGTAAGTGAAGCAAACTGTGAATTATTACCATTGCTTGCATTTCCACTTGCAGTACCATTACCGCCTGAACCAATAGTTACGGTTTGTGCAGTATTAGAAGCAAGGGCTTGTGAAGTATAAGCCAATACTTGTCCTGCACCGCCAGCACCACCATAGTTTGAAGAATTTGTGCTTGAACCACCACCTCCACCACCAACAACCAAAACATCGCAAGACAAGTTAAGGGCGGGAGTAAAAGTACCACTATTCAAGAATGCATGATACCAATATGTACCATCAGTTTGAATAATATCGCCACCTTTAGCTTTAGGAGCTTTAGTTGGAGTTGTGCCAACTGCGGCTATGCCGTAAAGGTAGAAGGTTGAGTATTGGGAGAATGATGTGCCGTAATAAGGGTTGATAGTAATAGAACTTATTGCGGCAGTAGATTGAAATAACCCACTTCGTAAAAACATTTGAACAGAAGTAGCATTAGTTTCTGCCAACATATCGCAAGAAATAGATTTGTAATTGCTTGAAGTATAGTTTGGAATATAAAATTCAGAATTTCCAAAAGTATTTGAGGTTGCGTTTGCTCCAGTAAATTCCATCCAAACAGAACCAGCGCTAGAAGGTGTAGCAACGCCACTAGAACCTGAACCAGTAGTGCTTCCATCGCCAAGTAAATACAAAGTTAAATAAACAGAAGAAGTGTTTCCGTTTAATACAATTTGCGCGTAATCTTGTACGGCAGAATTATTAGTTCTTGCACTAGCAACTACCTTCAAATCCGTATAACCAGTCTGCGGAATGTTGTTGAAAGTAACAGATGAAGCAGAATTTGATACTGTAATTTTTTCTAATAAAACGTAATTGCTTGCCATTATGATAGATACCTCACTATTACTATTCCTGAACCACCAGAACCAGATCCTACGTTATACGATGTAGCTCCACCACCGCCACCGCCACCAGATCCAGTTGCCATTGCACCTTGAAGATTACTAATATTTGTTGATCCATAACCCGAACCACCACCGCCTAAACCGCCAGATGGGTTATTTGCAGTTGCACCGCCACCGCCACCGCC
>Ga0208380_1000293_pt1 | contig 14230 bp, 8 predicted proteins | sample CryBogCBE27Jun07_FD_184570 | JGI IMG/M metagenome (GOLD analysis project Ga0208380, IMG submission 184570) | Freshwater microbial communities from Crystal Bog, Wisconsin, USA - CBE27Jun07 (SPAdes) | ecosystem: Environmental > Aquatic > Freshwater > Lake | place: Crystal Bog, Wisconsin, USA... | reverse complement strand
CACACTACCACTATTACCGCTTAGTGTAATTGTTGGAGTACTAGTATAACCATAACCAGGACTTACTAAAGTTACTGTAGCAATGCTTCCATTACTGATTGTACAAGTAGCAAGTGCTTGACTGCTCGCACCGCCACCACTGAATGTAATTGTTGGTGCTGTAACATAACCGCTACCAGCATTAGTAATAGTAATACTAGCTACAGTGGCTACAAGTATAGCATTGATAGTTGTACCAACCGGCGCCCAAATTGCCGGAGCAACAGTAAATTGTGTTGTACTATCAATACTTTGAATAATTGTAGTTCCCGATGGATTAGTACTTGAACTTTCGATAAATGCTCCAGTTGTACTGGTATTAACAACCATACCAACTTGTAAAGAATTTGTCGATGCAACAGTTAATTGACTAACATTTGAGAAACTAGTTACTTGGAATGATCCGTTATATTTTGTATTAGCATTACCTGAAACAGTTAAGAAACTGTCAACCGGAGGATATTGATACAATGTATTAAACGGAATATTATATGTAATAATCTTGCTAACTGTACTACCAGTTTCAAGTATATTACTTTGATAAGTCATTGAATTTAAACTAGCTCCAGTAGCACTGATATTAGATACTGGGTTAGGATCAAGTTGTAAATAACCGTTTACGTTAGCACCACCGAATGTAATAGTACCACCTGGTGTACTATTTGGATATGCACTTAATGTAACAGTAGCTTGTATATTAGAAGTACCAGTAATAATAATGGTAGATACAGCACTAACTGTTTGAGTTCCGTTGAATCCAGTACCAGTAACTGGCTGTCCAACAGTAATTGTACCAGCTACGTTTTGTACTACTAGTGTATAACTCGATGTACCACCAGAATAGAATGTTCCGCTAGCAGTAGTTTGCGGAGTAACATAAGTAATAACTCGATGTGTACGACCATTCCATCCAAAAACATAAGTACCCGAATTTAATTGACTAATAGTTGCGGCATCGCTAATAGCTAATACAGCAATTTTGTTGTCTCCTACTTGAGAACCTTGTGTCGAAGTAGAAAACCAAACAGTGCCTAACGATGCTATACTTGTAGGGCTACTTAATGTAATTACAGTATTAGCACCACTAGTAGTAACATTGGTTACCGTTGTGTTTACAATACCATAACCACCTACATATTGTCCAACTACAGGTGCACCATTTGTAAGTGTACTAGTAACAACATATAATGTTGAGCCAATACTACTTGCTGGACTTGTTGCAATAGTTCCTGATGTAACATAAACAGTTGGATCTGCATTATACATGTTTAAAGTATCTACAACAAATTTGTAGTATGCAAACGAGCTGTCCATTTGTAATAGTGATTGGTGAGCAGGCAATGCTTCACCAGTTGACTCAGTTAAGTTATAAGCAATAATACGATAGATACTGGCCAAATTATTACTGTATTGTAAAGCAGTACTTGGACGAACAGGTTTTACGTTACTAATATTGTAAAATTTAATATTGCTTAACACACGAATAGTAACAATTTGACCATCGTATAAAGCATATTGTAAACCACTAGAGCTTCGTTGATCTGTTCCACTGGTACTTAAAGTTAATGATAATACGTTTTGTCCGTTGACATTAACTGGCGTGTGAGATACAGTACTGACTTCATAACGTGAAATACCACCACCTGCTAATGTATGGTCAATTTCTAATTCAGTAGTACCCGGTGGCAAATATTCCCAGTTAGTAATATAAACTGTTAATGCTTGCTGTGTTACAGTCGGAGTCATAGTAGTTGCAAACGATCCTTGTTTATAAACACGAGCACTTTGTACCATGTTATAAGCAAGGTTAACAGCATTAGGTAATTCAGTTACGTCAGATCCAGTACCACGCAACCCGTACACACCATTTGAATTTGAGCCTGCAATTGAACGAATCTGTCCACCATTTAATGCCCAATAAGCTGTATAACAGTAATAGGTAAATGTTGAAACTTGTTCAGTTAAACCGGCATTGGTACATAAAATACCATAACCTAAATCATTAATTTGTGTAAAATCGTTAGCCAACATGGACTTATTACCGCCCATTTCAATATTGATAACAATACCTGCACCGTTATTGGCATAGGTAATAGTGTTGGTCTGTAGTGTTGATTTTACGGATTGAATATTTGTAAAGTCTGTAGCTAATGCACTAGTTGTAGTTGTACTAGATACAGTTGGTAAAGTTCTAGTTGAACTTCCGTATGTTCCATCAACTACATAATCTGATAGTACAGCACACAATGTAGTAATAGTGGTTGCTTGTGCGCTAGTAGCCGCAGTATAACCTAGAGTAGTTTGTGTTAATGTATTACCATTACTACGTGTCACTGTTGTTTTTTGAACAACTTGTCCAGCGACTGTTCCTAGATAACCCATAGCTGAATTGTACAATGTAGCAAGTGTTGGGAAATACATCCATTGGGCTACATCATATACACTACTAGTACCTCCATACAACAAATCATATGTAATGGCATCTATTGCAAATCCAATATTGTTAGACAATGTTAGCGCACTATATCCAGCGTATCCACTTACGTTATAGTTAGATGCTACACGGGCAACAACTTCAGCTTGTATAAATGCTTTGTTAGCCTGTAATAATAATTTTGCATTTGCAACGTTTGCGGTTACGTTTGCGGGATTAGGAAACACAGCAGTTGGAATACCTGCGGTGCTACTACCATATATACCATTGTTAACAACATTATTAACAACAGTAATATTGTTTGTAATTGCAGTTTGACCTGCACTATCTACGCTACTTCCTCCAGACAATGCGAGAATTTGTGTTCCAACATAACTAAAACTTTGAGTAATTAATGATGTAGAAAGTCCAACAACAGAGTTAGCTGGTTGTAAGAAATAGATTCCAGTTTTAATACTTTGATAGTTACTACCAAACGCCATGTCATAACTGATAGCATCTATTACACTTGAAATATTATTGTTTAGTGTTGTGTTGCTATAAACTTGACTTGGATAAAATGGTGTGCTGGTATCTAAACCTAATACTACTGTAGCAGTTGTACTATTATAACTTAATACATTATTAATTTGATAACGATTGCCTTGTACATAGAATGCACACGGTGTTTGCGGTGAGCGAACATCTAAACCGCTATTGGTCGAACCGGTAACAGTAATAGTGTAACCACTATTAGTTACTCCAGTGATAGTACCAAATAAACGTCCAGCAAAGCCGTCAATAAATTGACCACCAGCAAAATGTTGACGATTAATACTACCAGAAAAACTAGCCGATTCTTGTGCATACGGTGATTTAGTTTTGATCTGACCTTCTGGATCAAGTACCATCATAAATCCGCCATGACCTTGACAAGTAATTAATTTAACACGAATTGCATCATTACATAAGAATACATCCATCTGCTTGTTATTCAACGCTGGATTGCTTATGCTTTCTGTTAATGATGGATTAGTCAAGTAATGACGACCGTAGTTGATAGTATCATACATGTGCCATGTGCCTGCGGCATAAGTTACTACTGCCGCAAATGGATAAACAACTGTACAGTTCATCACATTACCGCTAACAGTATTAACTACTGCTTTACCAGCCGTACCGGTTTCACTGGTTTGGTCGCAAATAACTTTTCCAATCCATGTTGGACTTGCTTGACCAGTTGTTAGTGTAATTGTTATATTGCCAGTAGTGCCGTTAATTTTGGCACCTGCACCTGTTGCAGCCGCATAATCGGTTCCGGCAAAATTAATTAATCCAAGTTGCATTCCGTCGATGATAGTATCTCGATAGAAGAAAGTATTACGCCATGGACTTTGACTAATACGATTTAGTGGTCGAACGATTGTTCTACGGAAGTCATCGCCACGTAGTGTTACGTTAGCAGATAATTTGATTGGGTAATCTTCGTAATAGATACCGCTTTCAACATAGATAGTAATATTTTGTTCTGGAACAGTTTCACCAAAGTCTAATAATTCACCGAACACAACATTACCATTAGTAATGGTGCCTAATACAGGTGAACTTATAGTTACAGTATTACCAGTAATTGCAGTAACAGTGGCACCTAACGGGATATTTGTTCCAGTGACACCTAGGCCAACTACAATAGTTGATGTACTATTTGTTGGAGTAGTATAATAAGTTGAAGTTACAGTTAATGTTGTACTTCCGTTAGTAGCTGTAGCGGTAGTTGGAATATATGTAAAAAACGCCGGACGAGTCATGTTCAGCGTGATAGTGTCGTAGTTGGCACTTACACCTGGAGTAAAACTAATAATTTGTCCGTAAGAGCTTGATGTATCACCTACAAGTATTTTACCTGGAATAATATGGTTATCACCTGACTGTCCTTGATCTACGAATCCGTTTCCGCCGTTACTAAATGTAACAGTATAATATCCGCTACCAAAACTTGGAGTAGGTGCCGCACCTACTCCTCCATTGATAATACTAATAATAGTATTCATATTGGCATTCAATGTTGTTACTGGAGTGGCTGTAAATGTTATAGTACCGCTAACTGATCCTGCTGGTGCCGCACTAATACCCACCGTGCTTGCATTAATAATACTTGTAACAGTAACTGGAGTAGTGTTAGTCCAACCAGCACCAGTAATAACCATACCGGGAACAATAGTTCCGGTAATACTAGTTAATAATAAAGTTGTAGTTGTGTTACTTACATAAGAACCAGTGGCAACATTTGTACCTACAGTAGCATTTTTAGTACCATCGGTTACTTGCGATACTAATGTTTGATAACGTGTTTGTACAGTTTGATTTAATACTTGTAATGCTAACTGCTGTGCAAATTGAATACCGTCAACCGTTTCTGAATACTGTGTGCCAATTGCTATAGCTTTTGCACTTACGTTTTTGTAATAACTCTTACCAGCTGTAATACTCTGATAAGTTCCATCAGTTAGCAAATCAATAACCTGACCATCAATAATATAACCGATATCTCTAAAACAAGTTGCTTCGTTATAATTAAATCCACCTGCAAACGTTGTGCTTAGATAAGTTATTACATTGTTTGAAACTGTGTAAGAATTATTTTCAATAATGTTAAAAGTTGATTGTAATCCAGAATCATAACTTGTAACTACAGGATATACTGGAGTTGCAGTAGTATTACTATTGATTACTCCTGTAACAATATTAAACAGTGTATTAACAGTAGAACTTTGAGCATAACTTTGAGTCCAAGAAGCATTTAAAACTTGTGTTGTAATTTTACCTGCAACTGTTTGACTTCCGCTAGTGGTACTGGCAAATGTGACACTACTATTAGTACATCCTGTAACAACCACACCTGCTCCAGTATTAGTGTTGTACCCAGTCGGAGTCATTCCTTGAATACAAATCACTTGACCGATTGCGTATGGAGGACTAGATTGAGTTGCAAATGTAATAGTGGCATTTGCACCATTTCCGCTTGCACCAGTAGTAGCAATATAATTTCCAACAGTTGGAGATACTACACTGTTTGATACTACGTTTTGTGTCACGTTCAATGCATGATTTAATCCGGCTATACAAACTGCTGGAAGACCAGTCACTAATTGTGCAACAGAATTTGCATAATACTGGTTAGCCGCTTGTGTAGTAGCCGCATTACCACCATAAGTGATATCATAAACAATAGCTTCTAATACATAAGTTAAATCTCTTGTGCTAGAAACGTTGTCATAATTTACAGCTGGGTATTGTGCTGTAATCCATGCGTTAGTTTCTGCTGTAATAAATTTAATATTGTTTAATATAGCCGATTGTGCTTGTACAATGCTTGCACTGAATCCAGAAGTTGCGTATGTAGGAGTTGATCTACTACTAATTCCGGAAGATAGCAAATTAGTTATAGTACCGAACAAATTACTAATAGTAGTTTGTTGAATACTATTATTTACTATTGGGAAATTAGTATTGATATATGTAACAGCATTTGATTTCAAAGTAGCAGTATCTGCAATAATTGCCGCCGCTGCCGTAGTTAATGTTGAAGCTACTGAACTAGTAGTTGGATTTACCACTGTAGGACTTGGTGTTGAACTGCTAGCAACAATAGTTTGTATCGTTGCAATGTTGGTACTAATACTAGTTGTAGCTACACTACCACCAGCCAAAGTAGTATTAGCGTATTGAATAACGCCAGTTTGATATAGCTTAACTGGTGTTTGATTTTGTACAATATTTTGTGCAATAATACCAATATATCCAATAGCACTAACTGTAGCATTTTGCTCGTAACTGGCAATTTGGAAAGTACTATTAATCCAATATTGTAAACCAGCATATACGCTTTGACTATTTCCGCCATACATCAAATCGTAACATAATGCCCAAACAATATATTTTACATCTCGCTGGCATGTAGATTTATTATATGTTACAGTTGGATAGTTAGCTAACAAGTATGCTATAATTTCAGCTTGTATAAAATTGATGTTGTTTAACAATAAATTTATTGCACTTGTTTGACCAGTAGATGCACTAACTACTACTGGAGGAAACGATGGTGTAGGAATATTCCCAGTAACTATAACGTTGCTAATTGTATTAATAATTGTATTAATAGAACTAACAATAGAAGGTGCAGCCGATACAGCTGGTAATGCAATAATTTGTGCCGCTAAATTTGCTAAGGTGCTAGAAATTTCTGAAGGGGCAGTTGTTCCTGCTATTAAAGATCCGGTTGCAGTTGCTAGAACATAATCCGAACCTCCGTACGAAGAACTAACTGCAATATGTGTACTGTCAATAATTCTAGAGATATAGTAAGTATTACCAGAAATTAAATTACCAAAACTTGTACCACTGAATATAATAGCATTTCCAACTATCATACTTTGGGTTGAAGTTACTGTTATAGAATTGTTGGTACCAGTAACTTTAATACTAGTTAATGCACTACCGTAATTAGTGTTGATAGTGTAAGATCCCGATCCACCTGTACCAGTTCCTAATGCAGTAATAATTGTATTAGCCGATATTCCGACACCACTGAGTACCATTCCAACAGCAAACGTTCCAGTAATGTTTCCGCCAACAACTAGTGTAGTTCCTGAAATAGTACTACTTGTTCCTACAGCAGTTCCGCTAGTTGCAGTTGCAGTAGTATTGATAATAGTAGGAGTTGTTTCTAAACCAGTATTTGAATAGTTAAATGCAATACCAACCTGAATACTTTGATAGTTAGATCCAAATTCTAGATCGTAACATAATGCAGTTATAACTTTTCCAATATAGTTTTGAGTATTAACTGTGTTATATGAGAAATTTAAGATTTGTTGTTTAGCATTATTAATGGCCGCAAGTATAGTTGTTAGATTGCCACTGACATCGGAATTATAACTATTAAATAAAATGCTTGCCTGCGTAGTTGAATTAAAGTTGGTACCTAATACTAAGTCGTAAGCTACACCATTGATTATGTTTGTCATTATATTAGCATAACGAGTCTTATCAAATGTAAATATGTTTACATATTTTTGATTTAAGTATGCTAAAGTTTCGTTTTGAATAAATGATTTGTTAGATTCTAACAAACTAGCCGCATCTAAATAACCTTGTATACCACTATTTCCTCCAGTAAAACTAACACTGGTGATACTACTGGTATATTGTGTAGGTCCGATAGTATAAGCAATAGTTTGACGATACGGCCCGGGCTCAGTGAATGCCAAGTTCATTAAATTTTGTGCTTGTAATGCTGCCGCACCTATAGTCTTATATGCATATTGCGGTGCTCGTCCTTCTCTTCCTAAAGGTGTATTTCTTTGAGTATCGTCGCCACCAGTGCTAACATATAAGTTTACATTACTATAGTGTGTATTATTATCAACATAAAATTTAGTAGCCGCTTGCAAATCATCGGATCCATTTGGAGTACCAAATCCTTTCATACTGCCGGGATGATCATTTAACGTTAGAGAACCCTGCATTGTATCACCTTTGCGTAATACAGCATCTTTACGTTGTATAGCTTCAGTAGAAACATAATTTCCAGATAGTGTAGAATCATAATCTGGATCATTAGTTTGTGCAACAGTTGGTTGTGTTCTAACACGTAACGGTCCTACAACTTGTCCATTAGTAACTTGCAAATAGTGATTATTAGCATAGTTAACAGTAACAGCCATTTGCCCAATAGTTGTAGTATAACCTTTAGCGGCAAATGCAGAATTAAATTGTGCAACAAGACTTGGATCAGGATCAGCAAGGTTACCAATGATAAATTGGTCGGCGTTCATATGTGTACCTAGAGTTGGGTACGGGTCTGTTATTAATCCGCCTGAACTTGATCCAATTATCAATTGATTATTATTAGTAACATCGATAGTAATACCGTTAACACCTACAACATCTCTAGCAGTTAAACTATTACCAGTAGTGCTAGCCATAATAACTTGATTAGAACTATACGCAGTTCCAGCAATCTTACCGGTTTGTGTGATAGCGGCACTTGTAGCATTAGCAAATGTAACACTTGTTGTTGTAGCATTAGTTACTATATATGAACCGTTATACCCACTTGGAATTGTACCACTGATAACAATATTTTGTCCAATACTGAATGGCAATCCTAGTCCGGGATTAGGGTTAGTAAAATTTATTGTAGCTAACGAACCATTACCAGTTGCACTGGTAATTACATAAGTACTGGTACCCGGAGCATCTGCTAAGTTTCCGAATTTAATACTTCCACCCGCACCAAAAATTGCATAAATTTCTGTAAAGTTTGCATTAACTTTATTAAACGATTCGCGAATACTGTCGCCAGTGCCATCGTTACCTTGTATACCAATATCAATTATTTGTTGTGTCATTTGTTAAACTCCGAAACTGCTACCGCAGCCGCATGTGGTTGTTGCATTAGGATTTTTTATAGTAAAACTACTACCCATCAATTCTTCTTTATAGTCTATTTCCGCACCTGTCATATATTGCATACTCATGCTGTCTACAAGTAATCGAAATTCATCAACAGGGATCTCAAAATCGTCTTCGTTCGCTACTTCATCTAGAGTAAAACTGTAACTAAAACCGCTACAGCCGCCACCTTGGATAAAAGTACGTAGTGATAAATTGGGGTTTCCTTCTTGGTAAAGGATGTCTTTGATTTTTGTTTTTGCTGATTCAGTAATTGTAATCACACTTTTAGCCCTCGATATGGTATTTATCAAAGGCGTTTTATAATCTTAATGTAAATACAAGCATGTATTTAGGCACCGAATACCAACAAACACAATACATGCGTACAAGCAAGCGTGGGAAGAACCACACATATTTTCGAAAAAAGTGTGTGGTAATATTTCGTTGCGACTGTTGTCAGGGTATTTTTAAACGTGATAAAGGATCAATGGATCCTAATCGATTGAACAATAATTATTATCATGTATGCGGCAACTGCGATGCCAAGAAGTTTGCGCAGATGAAAGGTGTCGAATCCCGACGAGTATGGGATATGCCAGTAAGTAGTCTTAAGACACTAGACCAATTCTAGAACTAATAACGTTCCAGTTGATAATCTTCCATTGATTAGCTAGATAACCCTTTTTATCAGCTTGGTAGTCTAATGCCCAAGCATGTTCCCACCAGTCAATTATAAGCACAATGTCCATTTTGATCTCGTGGTTCTTAATAGTTTTAATCTTACCATCGGTAGCAAGGTAAACCCAGCCACTACCTTGCACTGCCATAGCTTCTTTTAGAAACTTTTCTTTAAAATTATCAAATGTTTTATAGTGTTTAGTAATAAATTCACCTGCAGAACCGTCAGGAGTATTGGAACTTGCAGGTGCTTGATACTGTGTAAACAATAAGTCGTGTAAAAATGCACCAGCTTCATTAAAGTCGGCATCACCTTCTCCGTTGTTAAAACGGGTAACATAAGCCTTATATAATTTACCATAATGGTAGTCTATTGTATCTTCGCTAATGCTAGGTTCTAAATCATCGCGGGCATAGGGCAACTTTGTTTGAATTAAAGTTTTTGGTGTTTTGCCTTCGTTTAATGTAATATGCTTAATAAAGTTGTACATAATGATATTTAGCGCATAAATATTCTACAGGAGATTTAACTATGTTACATCACGTTAAAAAATTATTTGGCATTAAACCTAAAGTAGAAGCCGCACCAGAAGTGCCTTACAAAGTAGAAACACCTGCCCCAACAGTAGCAGATACTGCTGTCGAAGCAATGGTAACTAGCTTAGTAGTAGAAGGCGCAGGAGCAGTAGATGTTCCGGCGGCTAAGAAAAAGCCAGCGGCTAAGAAAGCACCAGCTGTTAAAAAGCCACGTACTCCTCGTAAGCCTAAAGCAGAGTAAGTTCTTTAGCTTGCTCGTAAAGAGCAAAGCTGGCAAGATTCTTGCCTTTACTCTCCGCCATGATATCGTGCGTATCTAAAAAGCTCAAAGCCCATTCATTCGTTGCTGTATTCCAGTAAAAGTCCGAATGTGCTCTGAGTTTTTGCTTTTTGTATCCGTCTAAAATGAGTTGGGCATGAACAGGTGCGATAGATTGGTCATGCTCCACAAGATAATCCTCGCGACTAACTGAATAATGACAAGTAGGCCGCACACCACGCCAACTATCCACAACACGCTTAACGCGATCGTCTGTCGGAAGGATATACTCCCCTTCGCGAATCCAATGATGGTGAATATCGAGCACAATAGGAACGATATCGCTAATAGTAAGACAGTCATTTAACCCCCATGAGTTTTCTTCGTTTTCAATTGTAATACAGTTGCGGGCTTCGGGCGAGAGTTTGCTGTAGGCACGTCTAATGCCTTCGGGACCTTGTTTACCCGAGATGTGTACGTTGATTTTAAAATCCTGGAAGGTTTTACCGTAGCCCATGTAACGTGCCATATCTGCATGATATTCAAACTCCGCTATCGACCGTTCGACAATGCCTGGGTTATCACTTGCAAGGACTGTAAACTGCCCAGGATGCATAGACAAGCGAACATTGCTATTGCGAGCAATATCACCCACTCTCTTAAAGTTGGTTTCAAGGTATGAAACCACAGCAGGTTGAATCCAATAACTAGCATAGTCAGCGTGAGTATAAGCAGGGAGAATGTCACTGCTAATCCTAACCATCCGAAGAGGAGCGTCAAGTGTGCTGACACGTTCTACCAACCGCCTTGTTGCTTCGATATTGCCTACCATTAGGTCCCATAACTTTTGCTCCGCGACATCTCTCGATTGTCTATTTAACCAAGATATAGTAGTTGTGCCAGTATTATACTGCTTGGCATCGTCTTTTGGACCAATACCGTCGACCTGATAAGGATGGTCAATCCATTTACATGCGAAGCCTATACGTTTCATTACCAATGCCTTATGACGCCTGCGATTATAAAAGTGTTTGTAAGTATATATGATAACACAATTAAGGTGCGAATGCAAGCAATTCGATCCGATTCCTCGTCAGAACTGCCTGATTTTTCGCCTAACGCCTTAGCCCAAAGGCGCCAATATTGTTTAATTTTCGTACGTAGCCGAGTTAGCACCGTGTTCAAATACTTCAACTGATTTAATCCTGACGGTTGGATTGATTGGGTAACGCATATTGCCGCTTGCTAAAAGTTCAGCCATTTTGTCATAGCACATTTTGGCAAACATTTCACAGCCTACTCCTGGCACAATACGTAGATCGCAGATGCCTTGACGGCGGTATGGTTCTACTTGTACACGTTCTGGATTGCCATCGTGCTCTGGATTACTGCTCCAGCCTGACATTTCTTTAAAACGATCTAACATTGGATCATCTTCTGCAATTACCAAAGTGTGATCAAACATATGATCTGCCCACGCTTTGAATTCTTTAAGACCGCCAAAGTCCATACACCAGTTTTTGTCATCTAGTGTGTCGCATTCGAAAATTAGTTTGATACCAATTGAGTATCCGTGTAGTGTTGAGCAATGCGAATGGGTCGCTCTCCACTGTCTAAAACAGCATGATAGACCCCTATCATTACCGTAAGTCTTCGTTGAATAAAATTTTGCCATTGTCTTCTCCTAAAAGTAGCAATGACATGCAGAGTTTATATTGCGGGATGAATGCCTGAGTCCGCATAATGTAATTATACGCTTTAGTATGCTAAGGTCAAGTTTATTGATTAGCTATCTGTCCAAATCCCAACCACTGTCCGGGAGTTCCCGAAGTGACACATACCCAACCAATATAGTCGTTGGCTTTTGGTTCTGCGTTCCAGCAAATGTCTCCAGCGGCATAAGTTCCGGTTGTGGGATAAGCAATGTTGGTTGTGAAACGTTTGCCGCCAATATTCACATCACCGTTTACACTAAAGTTCAAACTAGGATCTGGATTGTTAATGCCAATGCTTAACTTACCAAACACTTTTACTGGTTTGTTATATAAGGTCTTGTCTCCAATGCTGATTTGACTAACATCGCCATAAAGAATTTCATTACTAGCAGTGGTTATTTCAACTTTGTGATTGGTACTAATTCCAGCATTGGTTAATTCTAAACTGTGTACTCCGTCATTAAAAGATATAGTTCTTGCTGTCACAACTGCTTGATCTGCTTGTACTGTACCCAATAATCTTGTAGCACCGTTTACTGTAAGATCGTGCAAGGAACCCAACTTGGTCAAGTTTGAATTTACAACTGTGGATCCCAATGTGGTTTCATTCAATACCATTTGTGTATTTGCATAGTAGGCTTGACCTTCGGCAATATCAAAACTTTCGGTACTGTGCAATCTATCTGGGCCGGACAACATGGTTAATTGACGTGTATAGCCAGTTCCTGCCCATAGCAGTCCAAGTCCGTAAATATTTGTATCTCTTGTAGCTAAAAATTGTAAAGAATGTGTACGCTCTACACGGTTGTCTGCAACTATGTTAGTGGCAGTTAAAGTTCCATAAACATTTAAAACTCCACCCCCCTTGTACTTGTCGCCAATATCTACCTCTCCAGTGCTTTTAACAGTAACACGAGCTATACTGTCAGTAACTATGGCAAAGTCATGATTGCTTTCCGTACCAATTTGTGCTTTTACAAATGTGGGACTACCCAGTACAATACTGATATTGTTTTCTAAAATATTGATAGCGGCACTGGGTTCATCTGTACCCAAGCCCAAACGATTATAGCTACTGTTAAAATGAGCAAAGTCGCCCAGTGTGGCATCACCGCTTACTGTCAAGTTAACTAATGAGCCTACTGTACGTAAACGACTGTTAACAATCGTTTCTCCAAGGCCTGAACTGGTAAGAACAGGAACATTATCTATCTTGTAGGTTTGATCATGTGCTGTATCAAATCCTACACTGGCCCATAAACGGCCACCACTTCTGTATTGCAATTGAGCACTGCCAGTTGCCCAATGCCATGTAAAACCTTGCCCGTTCAATTCAGCTTCAGTATCGGCAAAGAAGTCAGTTAAATTAGTATCATTTTCTGTAACTAAATTTCGCACATTAATGGAGTCAACAGTCAGTGTACCATTAATAGTATAGTCACCTTTGTGCGTAAATGTGCCTGAAGTATCGGCTAATTGGCTGTTGATTAGCTGTACAAGTCCGTCTTGAATAGTTAGTTGGGTCATGGATAAACACTCTCTTTGGAGTATTTATCCACGATTTGTTATACTTACTGCACTTTTAACAGGATAGTATCTTCGTTAATGCGTCCATTCATTTTAGTGTCTGTGGCATTAATGTCTTCCAAGAACTTGCGTAGTTGTACTTTGCCTGCGGCTTTGAACTCTTTGAGCTTGTCTTCGGGCTTGCGTACAGTTTTTTGAACGCTTTTGAATTCATCAAAGCCTGTAATTGTAGTGCCCTTGACACCCAAATCATTGAACTCCGAAGCAACGTACTTGCCCAATTTACGAGTCTTGGTATTAAAGATCCAAAGTTCTTTGGTACCAATGATGTCAGCAGGGTTAATGCTCACTAACTTAAGAGGCTCGTTGGATTTCATGTACTTGAGCTTGGCAACCAGTTTGTCCTTGGGTACTACTTTAGTTTTACGTGGCTTACGGTTAACTTTGGCTTCTTGGGCAAGCATATCGCAAGCACTCATAATCTCTTGGTAAAACGCAATCAAATTGCGAATTTGCTTCTTTGTACGGTGGCTATAGCCCTCTTTAAGCTGTTCATCTGCTTGTCCGCTAGCCAACTCTTCAAGTTCAGCTAAATCCCTGCTG
>Ga0208380_1000290_pt1 | contig 14364 bp, 10 predicted proteins | sample CryBogCBE27Jun07_FD_184570 | JGI IMG/M metagenome (GOLD analysis project Ga0208380, IMG submission 184570) | Freshwater microbial communities from Crystal Bog, Wisconsin, USA - CBE27Jun07 (SPAdes) | ecosystem: Environmental > Aquatic > Freshwater > Lake | place: Crystal Bog, Wisconsin, USA... | reverse complement strand
CATCCATGGCTCATGCCGGATTTTTGGCAGTTTCCAACAGGATCCATGGGTATTGGTCCAATAAGTTCAATCTATCACGCCCGTTTTATGCGTTATCTCACCGATCGTAAGTTATTAGACTGCACCTCCAGAAAAGTATGGGGGGTATTTGGTGATGGCGAGATGGATGAGCCCGAAAGTATGAGTGCCCTCACTTTAGCTTCACGAGAAAAGCTGGATAACTTGGTATGGGTTATTAATTGCAATTTACAACGTTTGGATGGACCAGTGCGCGGTAATGGCCGAATCATCGATGAACTCGAAAAGCTTTTCCGAGGTTCAGGTTGGAATGTCATTAAGTTAGTTTGGGGTAGTGATTGGGATGGTTTATTTGCCAGAGATACCACCGGGGCTTTAGTCAGAGCCTTTGCACAAACCGTTGATGGCCAAATGCAAACCTTTGCTGCAAAAGATGGTAGTTTTAACCGTAAAAATTTCTTTGGTCAGAATGAGGAGCTTGCCCGCCTAGCGCAGGGCATGACCGATGAGCAGATCGATCGACTCAAGCGTGGCGGCCATGACTTAGTTAAGATCTATGCTGCCTATCATGCAGCAGCTAACCATGTAGGGCAGCCTACTGTGATCTTGGCTCATACCAAAAAGGGTTACGGTATGGGTAACGCAGGTCAAGGAAAGATGACTACCCATAGTCAGAAGAAGCTCGACGATGAAGCCTTAATTGAATATCGCAATCGCTTTAATTTGCCATTGACTGATGAGCAGGCTACAAGCTTGGCATTCTTCAAGCCTGAAGAGGATAGCCATGAAATGCAGTACCTCAAACAACAGCGTACGCAATTGGGCGGTCAATTACCAAAGCGCTATTCCACTTGTGACAAGTTAACTGTGCCAGACATTCATTCTTATGCAACTTTTGCAATTAAGGCAGAAAACAAGGAGATGTCTACTACGATGGCATTTGTGCGAATGCTGGGTAACTTACTCAAAGACAAAGAGCTGGGTCCACGGGTTGTACCGATTGTTGCAGATGAGGCGCGCACCTTTGGTATGGCTAATTTATTTAAACAGGTTGGCATCTACTCTAGCGTAGGTCAACGCTATGAGCCTGAAGATATTGGCTCTGTGCTGAGCTACCGCGAAGCATTAGATGGTCAAATCCTAGAAGAGGGTATTAGTGAGGCGGGTGCTATTGCTAGCTGGACAGCAGCAGCTACGAGTTATAGCGTCCACGGCACAGCCATGTTGCCGTTTTATATCTATTACTCGATGTTCGGTTTCCAAAGAATTGGCGATGCAATCTGGGCAGCAGCAGATCAACGTGCGCGGGGATTTTTATTGGGTGCAACATCCGGTAGGACTACTCTAGGTGGCGAAGGTCTGCAACATCAAGATGGCAGTAGTCAACTAGTTGCAGGCACTATTTCAAACTGTAAAGCTTATGATCCAGCCTTTGCTGGTGAGTTGGCTGTGATTGTCGATCAGGGGATGCGTGACATGTTGGTAGATCAAAAAGATTTGTTTTACTACATCACCCTGATGAATGAAAACTATGCGCAACCCGATTTACCTGCGAATGCAGTAGAAGGTGTGATTCGTGGCTGTTATAAATTGAAGACGGTTAACGCTAAAAGTAATGATGGCAAGCAGTGTGTAAGCTTATTAGGTTCTGGTGCCATCATGACTGAAGTATTGAAAGCGGCAGATGAATTGGCCAATGCAGGCATTAGTGTCGATATTTTTAGTGTGACTAGCTGGAGCGAGCTGTCCAGGGATGGTAAGGCTAAAGAGCAGGCAAATCTCGCGGGCGAGAAGAGTGTTGAGTTTCCGTTTATTACCCAGGCACTTGCTCAAGCGCGAGGCCCCGTTATTGCTGCCACAGACTATGTGCATGCGCTACCAGAAAGCATTCGGGCTTACATTCCTGAGGGTAGAAGGTATATTACTCTCGGTACTGATGGTTTTGGCAGGAGTGATACTCGAGCTGCATTACGAGAATATTTTGGCGTTAATGCAGATAGTATTGCTAAGGTAGCGAAAGAAGCCTTAAAAAATCATTGAAATATTTACTACAAAAAAGAACTGGAGATTTTTAGATGTCCCTTATTCAAAAGCTCAAAGCACGTGCAGAAAATCATAATCCCGTGCGCGTGGGTATCATTGGTGCTGGCAAATTTGGTTCAATGTATCTCTCCCAGGCTCCTCGGACTCCAGGCATTCATTTGGTTGCTGTTGCTGACTTATCACCTGTCCGCGCAAAAGAATCTCTTGCCAGGGTAGGGTGGGATACGCCTCGTTATAGCGCAACTTCATTACAAGATGCGGCTAAGTCAGGAGCGACTTTTGTCACCGATGATGCGGACAAGATGATTGCCAGCGAATTCATCGACATCGTGATTGATGCAACAGGCAGTCCAGCAGCAGGTATTCGTCATGCATTGCTCTGCTTTGAGCATCGTAAACACGTCATCATGGTGAATGTTGAGGCAGATGTGTTGGCCGGCCCTTTGTTAGCTCGTAAAGCAGCTGAAGCAGGTGTTATTTATTCCATGGCCTCAGGTGATCAACCGGCGCTCATTGCTGAACTAGTCGATTGGGCTAGAACGATTGGTATGGAAGTGGTATGCGCAGGCAAGGGGACTAAATATTTGCCTATCTATCATCAGTCCACTCCAGATACGGTATGGGGACACTATGGTTTTTCAGAGGAGCAGGTTGCAGGCGGCGACTTTAATGCGCAAATGTTTAATTCATTTTTAGACGGAACTAAATCTGCGCTGGAAATGGCAGCAGTTTCGAATGGTTGCGACCTCAACCCTCCCAGCAACGGCTTAGAGTTTCCCCCTTGTGGCGTGGATGATCTACCTCATATTTTCCGCACAATATCTGAGGGTGGCATTCTGACGCAAAAGGGCACAGTTGAAGTAACTTCTTCTGTAGAGAGGGATGGTCGGCCAGTATTTCGCGATCTACGTTGGGGTGTGTATGTCGTCTTTGAGGCGCCTAGTCGATATGTAATGGATTGTTTTTCACAATACGGCTTAAAGACGGATAGTACTGGTAAGTATGCGGCAATGTATAAGCCCTATCATTTAATTGGTTTGGAGTTGGGTACTTCTGTTGCGAGTATTGCAGTTCGCGGAGAGGCGACTGGAGCTACCGGTGACTGGAGAGGCGATGTGGTTGCCACTGCTAAACGAGCCCTGAAGGCGGGTGAGAAATTAGATGGTGAAGGCGGTTTTACCGTTTATGGAAAGCTCATGACAACAGCGGACTCTTTAAAGTTGGGAGCCCTACCTATTGGTTTGGCACATAACATGGTCCTTAATAAAGATATTCCTGCTGGTAAACCAGTCTGCTGGAGCGATGTTGATTACGACGCCACAAAGCAAGCAATTGCATTTCGTCGAGAAATGGAAAAAGTATTTAGTAGATAGTGTTTGTATTTTGCAATTCGGGCTAGCGTAATCCCTAGCTCAAGAAGGTTTATTTGTTCTTGTATTGCCTGTAATATGTTTTTGCACTAATGACAGTAATAAAGATAGTTGTATTAATAACAACATTCAATAAGGAGATAGTATGAAGATTCGTCATCACATCTATGCAGCAGCGGTTATCGGAATGCTTGCAACAACTGCTTACGCTGAAGATATTATTCTTGGAGTGCAGGGCCCTTTTACAGGGGGCTCATCCTCAATGGGTGTCAGTAATCGCGCCGGCATTAAAATTGCAGTAAACGAAATCAATGCTGCCGGTGGAATCAATGGCATGAAAATTGTTCTAGTAGAAAGGGACGACGAGGCGAAGAATGAGCGCGGCGTTCAAATTGCACAAGAATTTATTAATAATGCGAAGGTTGTTGGAGTCTTGGGGTTTGTAAATACTGGAGTGGTTTTGGCATCCTCTCGTTTTTATCAGGACGCAAAAATTCCTGTGATCGGGATGCCTTCAGGTTCAGTGGTAACTCAACAATTTCCAAACGCCCCTGAAAATTATATTTTTCGCATTGCGGCTAGGGATAGTCTCCAAGCCCCAATGATCGCAAAAGAAGCTGTAGAAAAACGTGGCTTCAAGAAGGTAGCTATTCTGGCTGACTCTACCAATTACGGTCAGTTAGGCCGCGAAGATATGGAAAAAGCACTGAAAGCTTATGGCATCACTCCGGTAGCAGTCGAAAAGTTCAACATTGGTGATGTGGATATGACTTCTCAAATCCTTTCGGCTAAAAATGCTGGTGCAGAAGCTGTCCTGACTTATGGCATTGGTCCGGAATTGGCTCAAATTGCAAATGGTATGGCTAAGCTAGGTTGGAAAAAACCCATTATTGGTAGCTGGACCCTGTCTATGTCTAGCTTTATTGAGACGGCTGGTAAAAATGGTGATGGTGCAGTCATGCCCCAAACCTTTATTCAGATTGGCAATACGCCTAAGCGTCAGGCATTTATTGATGCTTACTTAAAAGAGTTCAAGCCAAAAAATGGGTTAATGCCCTCAGCAGTCTCTGCTGCACAAGGATACGATTCTGTTTACATCTTAGCGGCTGCTATCAAGCAAGCTAACAGTACTGAGGGGCCAAAAGTATTAGCTGCCTTACAAAATCTGAAAGATCCAGTTCCAGGCGTCATTACTACTTACGTTAAGCCTTACAGTGCAACAGATCATGAGGCAATTGAGGCTAAAGATATTGTGATGGGCGTTATTGAAAACGGACGCGTTCAATATCTCAATGCAGAGGATGCAAAAGCCAAGAAGATGTAATGTAGTTAAACTAGATGCAATTTCTAAAGACGCCGCTCCTAAGCGGCGTCTTGTTTTAGTTGCCAACAGACCGGACTATGATCATTAAATATATTGATGCTAACGGTATTCAGTTCGCATATTACGAAAAGGGCCAAGGCCCCTTAGTAATATTGCTGCATGGTTTCCCTGATATTGCGAGTACTTGGAGCCATCAAGTACCCTCTCTAGTAGCCCAAGGCTATCGAGTAGTGACGCCTTATTTGCGTGGTTACACGCCTACTGAAATTCCTAAAGATGGCTTTTATGATAAGGCAACTTTAGTTGAAGATATTGCCGCATTTATTAAGAGGCTTTCTGGTGGAGAGCGGGTTTATCTTGTGGGTCAAGACTGGGGCGCGATCATCGCCTATGCAGTACTTGCAGCTTATCCAGAATTGATTGCCCGGGCTGTAGTCATGGCAGTTCCCCATTCAGGCAAAGTATCTCAGAGTCTAGACAACCCAAAACACATCCATCGATCGTTTCATTGGTGGTTCTTCCAGTTAGCTGATCTTCCAGAAAAGGCGATTCTCGCAAACAATCAAGCATTTATTGATTATCTTTGGGCTTATTGGACCATTCCCAGTCACCATGATGAGCAGCATATCAAGACTGTTAAAGAGACTTTGCAAAAACCTGGTGTGTTGTCTGCAACCCTGGCGTATTACCGTGCAATGTTTGATCCCAATAAGGCTGATCCCAATCTTGCCGCTGTCAGAGAAAAAATGGCACGCCCAATAGAAGTCCCGACATTGGCGCTTTGTGGTCGTGAGGACTTGCGAGCAGAGCTTATGCTCGAACAAGCGCAGTATTTCACGAATGAATACGACTTTCAGTTAGTGAATGATGCAGGCCATTTTTTGCATCGTGAGCAACCTGAGGTGGTTACTAAGCTCATTATTGATTGGTTGAAGAAATAATAAGCTTCTTTGTTAAACTTTATTGGGATCCTCGGTGCCTGCAGAGTGATGATTCCAAATAAGCCAAATACCTGAAGCGGCAATGAGAACCATGCCAACCACGCTGAGGCTATCTGGAAGTTGTCCAAAAATGAGGTAGCCATATCCAACCGCCCAGATCAATTGCAAGAAAACCAGCGGGGTGAGTTTATATGGTCGCATCTGATAGAAGGCGAGTACAACAAGTAAATGCGCAAATCCACCTAAGAAGCCTAACAATACAAATAGGGCATATTCGTAGATAGGCAAGGTCGGCAGTGGATCAGAATAAGGAAGTAAAGTAGTCGAGGTAATTAAACCAACGATCCCGCTATAAAAAAAAGTCGTATATGCCGAATCTTCAGTGAGCTTGCGGGTATAGAGTTGAAAAATAGCATTCAAAAATGCCATCATAACGAGCAACAAGGCGGCTAAATGAAAAATAGCAGACCCTGGCCTAGCAATAAAAAGGATTCCCAAGAATCCGACCCCAGCTACTAACCACTCTTTCAGGCCAACACGCTCGCCCAAAATAGGGCCCGATAGAATTGCTACCCAAATTGGTGCGGTAAAAGTAATTGAAGATGCTTCTGCCAATGGCAGCCAATTTAATCCCGCAAAAAATAACGTGGCGGTGGCAACCAATAGACAAGATCTAAACAACTGTAAGCCTAAGTGACGAGTGCGCCAAAAATATTTGCCTAGGAAATACCATGCAATCGGAGCGGCTAGTATTAACTGACCAATAAAACGAGACCACACCACTGCAATCAAATTAGTATCTTGTACAAGGATCTTGGCTATGGCATCTACGGTAGAAAAGCAAATTCCACTCAGGATAAACAAGAAAATTGGTGAATTCACTCGGGAGATACCCCTGCCTTTTTGCAAATCCATTCTTTAAAGAGTTTAATTTTTTGATTGTTTTTAGTATTGGATTTAAAAGAGAGAAAATGGGTTCTATCTATCGTTGGTAGAAAAACTCCGGCTCCAATTTCTACTAATTCACCGCGTGAAATTTCCCTTTCTGCAAAGCGGGTGCTTTCTAGTACAACTCCAATGCCGTCCACAGCAGCTGATACTGAAAGGGCTGCGCGATCGAAAGCGATTTTTCTTGTAGAGGGATTTTTGAGGTGATTGATTTCAAACCACTGCTCCCAACTATGGTGATTCAGTGAGGATTCGATGAGCGTTAATTTACTCATCAATTCCTCAACATGAATATTCGGATCAATCAGATCTGGGGAGCAAAGGGGCGCAATTTTTTCTTCGCCTAAGGAAAGCGAGGTTATTCCAGGACCCTCATGGGAAAATTGGTATGAGATAGCGATATCAATTTCTTGATTGCGCAATAAATCAATATGGTCGGCACCAGAAGTTAATCGAATTGTGATGTTGGGATTGTCTTTGATAAATTCCGGCAATCTTGGACTTAACCACTTTGCAGCAAAACTTGGTGAGCAGTGTAAGGCAAGAACTTGTGAGCTGGGCGCAAGAGTAACTTCATTGCATGCTGCTTCAATCACGTCAAAAACCCTCGACAATGAATCTAACAGTCGACGACCCTCTGCTGTAGGCGCTACTCTGCGGTTCTGACGTATAAATAATGATTTACCAAAATAGTCCTCAAGCTCCCGAATCTGGTGACTGATCGCAGACTGCGTCAGATGCAATTCTTTTGCCGCAAGCGTAAAGCTCTCTAAGCGCGCCGCAGCCTCAAAAGCTCTCAATAGGACATAATTAGGAATATTTCTCATGTAATTATAATATACATGATTTTAATTCATCTATGTATGAATAGTTATCGTTTGTCAAAACAGTCAAAAAAGCCCATGATCACAGTTAACTAGCGAGCAAAAACAGCTCACCCGAAATGAATATTGATCGAGAAGAGGAATAGCCATGGCTGAAGTAATGGAAAAAGAACGTAAATTAGACTTGGGTGGAAGAGAGTCTATTTATCAACCTGAAGACAAAAGTTTGATCTTTCCTTATCAGCCTAAATTCAACAACTTTGCTGAAGAGCGTCAACATCTCAAAGAGCGTTTGGTTGCCGCATGCCGTGCATTTGCTTTAGAAAAGTTTGATTATGGATTTGCAGGGCACTTGACTGTGCGCGATCCAGAGCATCCACATTTGTATTGGACTAATCCCATGGCGGTCCATTTTGATCAAGTCAAGGTATCTAATCTCATTTTGGCCGACCACGAGGGAAATATCTTAGAAGGTAAACATGCATTAAATCGTGCTGGCTTTGTATTGCACGCAGCAGTCCATGAAAAGCATCCTGATATTGTTGCGATGTGTCATGCCCATACAGTTTATGGAACTGCTTTTGCTGCTCTCGGTAAACCATTGGATCCCATCTCTCAAGATGCGGCTGCATTTTATGAAGATCACATGGTTTTGTCTGAACAAGCTGGTCAAGTTGCGGTTGAGGATAACTCAGGTTACAACGTGGCAGGTTCATTGAAAAAGGTGAAGGCGATTATTCACCGCAATCATGGCTTATTAACAGTTAGTCGTCATAGTATTGAGGCTGCTGCGTTTTGGTTTATTGCTTTAGAGCGTTGCTGCAAACAGCAGATGATGGTTGAAGCTACTGGCATTAAGCCGAATATGCTGACGCCGGAGGTTGCTCGTTATAGTCGTGAGCATGTGGGCAGCGAATATATTGGCTGGCTTCATTTCCAACCAATCTGGGGTTATTTAAAAGAAAATCAACCGGATATGTTTGAGTAAATTGATGTCCTCATTCATTAAAAATCCCAGTACTGCTGGGATTTTTAATGTTTAGTTAAGGCTTCACTTAGCTGGTGAATGAGATTTTTTCTCGCCCGCATTGCATGTAGCTCAGAAAGGTCTCCAGCTTTTTTCTCATCCCCTTTTTTAATTGCATCTGCAATGGCTTGATGTTCGTCCCAGATGGCTGATCGTTGTGTGGATTGCAAAACAGCACCCATGACTCTTCGCAGATGAACCCAGTGCAAGTGGGCACTTTTGGCAATTAAGGGATTTTCAGAGGCTTCATAAATAGCGCTATGAAAAGCCATGTCAGCATCGATTAATGCCCTAACATCACCTTTTTCTGAAACAGCGCGTCCATTCTCAATCAAGGCGGGATCAATGACACACTTCTTCTGCGCCGCTAGTTTTGCTGCTAGCGAGTCAAGTGCACCTCGAACTTCATAGAGTTTGTCGATCCATTCAATATTTAATGCAGTAACTTGAACCCCTCTGCCTGGAGCGTCCTCAACAAAACCATCATTTTTGAGCATGCGTAGGGCCTGTAAGACCGGCAAGCGAGACACATTCATTTGTTCAGCAATTTCTTCCTGAGTAATTCTGGTGCCAGGAGGAAGTGAGCCGTCACTAATCGCGTCAAGCAGGGTTTTATAAACTGCCTCGACATAATCAGTTCTTGCTGGAAGTTTATTAAGTTGAGAAAGCATTAATTAGGAGTTTGTGGGAGCTCAAAAAGCTAGTTTTACACAGTGCGGTTATTGAAAATTTATTATATAATCTGTATACAGTATACGGAATACACAAAATTGTCAAAAAACAGGAGACCCTAATAATGACAACCAAACAAGAGCAAGCAGAAAAGAAGGTTGGTGCATCAGCTGGATCATCGGCATCACCAAAGAAACTGGTGCCATTTGGTGGTTATTACACCAACAAAGTCCCAGGTCACGATCCTGAGTTAACGGAAGTTGGCCCTGGTACCCCAATGGGTGAGTACATGCGTGGGTTTTGGCATCCCGTCTGCATGTCAATTGAGCTGACTGATACACCACGTTTTTTGACAATCTTGGGTGAGGAGTTGGTAGCATTTCGCGATGGGAGCGGTAGAGTTGGTGTGTTGCATGCGCATTGTGTGCATCGTGGTGCATCACTAGAGTACGGTTTAATTCAAGAGCATGGGATTAAGTGTTGTTATCACGGTATGGTATTCGACGTAGACGGCACCTGTTTGAATGCACCCTTTCCCAAAGGGGAAGAGGCAGAAGCTGAAAAATATGCCTGCTCAATTCAGCAAGGTGCTTATAAAGCCTTTGAAAAAAATGGTTTGGTCTTTGCCTATATGGGTCCACCAGATAAAGAGCCACCATTTCCAGAGTGGGAGTCAGACTTCACCGTTGCGGAAGGCGATGAGTTAGTTCCTTATAGTAATTTCCAGCATTGCAATTGGTTGCAAGTTCAAGATAATGCGGCAGATAATTTTCATACCGCTGAATTACATGCCGCTAAGAACGTTGTAGGTGGGCACTACCAAGGTACTACATTTGATGAGGTAGGTGCGCCAACCATGGAGGTGCATCCTGATATGCAATTCGTTCCAATTCATGGCGGACGTGGTCTCGCTTGCTCAGGTGCACGCCGTGTTAATAATGATAAATTGTTTATTCGTGTTCAGCATCAAGTGCTACCCAACTTAAGCCTACATGCATACACTTCTGAGGATGGCTCCAATAAAAAATTGTTTAGCCGCTTCCATATTATTCGTTGGACCGTACCAGTCGATGACTTTAATAGCAAAATGATTGGATGGCGAGTAATGGGGCCTGGAATTGATACCCGCGGTATCGGTCAAAAGGAACTGGTTGGTTATGAGTCCATTGATTTCTTAGATGGACAAGTTGCATTGAGAAGAGCAGAGCGCTTTAAAAATCACACAATCAACGATGTCGTTGAGATACCTGCTGATCACAGATCAAGATCTAACTACAAGATGGCTCAATATGCACCTGGTGACTATGAGGCGATCATTAGTCAACGACCCATTGCAATTCATGCCTTAGAAAATCCTACGAAATTTGATGCAGGACCATATCTCTTCAGAAAAATGCTACGTGATGCTGTTCGTGGGTCAAATCCCGCCGCTAGTGCAGAAGCATTTTCTGAATGGCTGAAGGAATTTGGCGGTGCTCCAAATAGCTATTGCTCTGGGAACATTTTTGAGTTGCCTATTGGTGCAACTACTGAAGAAGAAATCGCACAAAGACGCTTTGTTGCAAAAGGGGTAATTGCTATTTTGACCGAGAGTGAGCAATACAAAGGCAAAGATCGTATTGAGTTTGTGAAGAGTAAAATGGAAGAACTTGAGCAGACAGCCAAAGCCCAATTTAAACATTAATAAACACATTGAAGGAGAAAGGCTGCTTTTGCAGCCTTTCTTTTTTATGGAAAGATGCAAAAAATGACTGACTATAAATTACTACACTTAAAAATAAAGCAAATCCGTCAAGAGGCTAGTGGAATTCATTCATTTGAACTTGTTTCTGAAGATGGAAATCCTTTGCCACCATTTGATGCAGGTTCACATCTTGATTTACATTTGCCTTCAGGCATCATTCGCCAATATTCTTTGAGTAATGATCCTGCAGAAATTAATCGCTATGTAGTAGGTATATTGCGAGATGAACAAGGACGTGGCGGTTCAAAAGAAGTTCATGAGGTATTTAGGGTTGGCGATTCATTATTGGCAAGTTATCCACGCAATCATTTTCAGTTGGATGAGTCTGCTAAAAAAGTAATCTTATTGGCTGGAGGTATTGGTATTACCCCACTTAAGTCGATGGGGCACCGTTTGAAGTCCTTGGGTATCCCATTTGAATTACATTACTGTGCACGCGCTCAAGAAAATATTGCCTTTTCTCAAGAGCTTCTGGGCTTATCGGACTCAGGGGAAGTTCAATTTCATTTAGATGGCGGTATTCCTGCCAATGGATTGCAGATTTCAAAAATGATTCAAGATCTTGAAGCAGGCACACATCTGTATTACTGTGGGCCAGCAGGGTTTATGAAGGCATGTGCTCAAGCTACAAAAGGACGTAGCGATCTTCATGTACATTTTGAACACTTTAAAGCTTCAGAAAAAGAAGGTGGTAATACCAGGCTTGAGTCAGATGCTGGTGAGTTAGCCATTCAAATTCAGAGCACTGGACAACGAATGGCAATTGCTCGTTCAGAGTCTTTAATTGTTGTTTTGGCTAAAATGGGGTTTCAGATTTCAACCTCATGTCAATCCGGTTTGTGTGGTACTTGCAAAACACGCTATATCAGCGGTGATGTAGAGCATGGGGACTGCATCTTGAGTGATGCTGAGCATAAAGAGTATTTAACGCCTTGTATTTCCCATGTCAAAAGTGGGACATTAGTTCTCGATCTATAAATCACATTTTTAATAGACTTTAATTTCTTGTCAAAATATCAACAGATCTACTTATTGGGTACAGGTGCGGTTGGTTTCCTATAAAACGATGAGGTACCCTTCATAAATGGTCAAGTGCTGGTCGTGGACCGTGGTTTTGAGGCGACTGGTGTTGGTTTGCCGGACTTGCGACGCAATCATGAGCCTCCCAAGTGCTGAAAGACTGCTGGTTTTCCCTTGATTGATGAGGTTTTATTAAAATCTAGCGGTATATTAAACCTCAGAATAAAAAAGCCTAATTAATGGGCTGTTGCTAAAAAAAATTGAAATTCATCCAATGGAGACAGTATGACGTTTACAAGACGAGACTTTATTAAGTATGCTGGTATTGCGGCACTTCCTTTAGTGACTGGCAATACTTTTGCTCAAAGTGCAGAATTTAATATGAAGTTTGGTAGTAACTTGCCAGCCACTCATCCGCTCAATATCCATGCCTTTAAGATGGCGTCAAAAATTAAGCTAGAAACTAAGGGGCGAGTTGATATTCAGGTTTTTCCTTACAACCAACTAGGCAATGACACTGATATGTTGTCGCAATTACGCTCAGGCGCTTTGGACTTTATGACTTTGTCACCACTTATCTTAGGTGCATTAGTACCACAGGCCCAGATTAACGGTGTAGGCTTTGCATTTAAAGATTATAAGCAAGTATGGGCGGCTATGGATGGTGAATTAGGCGCCTATGTCCGCAGTCAAATAGCTAAAACAGGCACTATTTTTGCTTTCGATAAAATTTGGGACAATGGCTATCGTGAAGTGACCAACAGCCTGCGACCAATCTACAATCCAGATGATTTAAAGGGTGTTAAGTTGCGCACACCACCTGGCCCAATGTGGGTGTCTTTATTTAAAGCATTGGGTGCGTCACCAACTCCTTTGAACTTTGCCGAGGTGTATTCAGCATTGCAGTCTAAAGTGGTTGATGGCCAAGAAAATCCTTTGGCAATTATTTATACCGCAAAGTTATATGAGGTTCAAAAATACTGCTCTATGACTAACCATATGTGGGACGGTTACTGGTTCATGGGCAACAAGAAATTGTTTGAACAATTGCCACCGGATTTGCAAGCTATTGTTACCCGTAACGTTGCTGAATCAGCAATCTTGCAAAGAGTTGACGTACGCAAGATGAATGATGGCTTACAGGCTGACCTGAAGGCAAAAGGAATGGCAGTCAATGACACCAATCCGGATCCATTCCGTGAGAAGTTAAGACAGGTTGGCTTCTACTCTGAATGGAAAGCCAAGTTTGGTGACGAGGCTTGGTCCTTGCTTGAGAAATATACGGGCAAACTAGCGTGAGTTCACCAGCTTTAATGAACGAGGCCCCTATTAAGGGGCCTTTCGGTAAGTGTGCCTCATGGCTTGAAACAATTGTTGCGACAGGAGTTGAGTGGGTAGCAGCCTGTTTAGTCTTGGCTTGTATTGGGATACTATTTTCTGGGGTAGTGGGTAGGTATGTCCTGAACTCACCACTTGTCTGGTCTGATGAACTGGCTTCTATTCTGTTTCTATGGCTCGCCATGATTGGATCGGTGATTGCCTTAAAGCGTGGTGAGCACATGCGCATGACAGCGTGGATTAGTAAGCTGAGTGATCAAAAGAAAATGTACTTTGAGTCGACTGGATTATTGGCTTGTTTACTCTATTTAGCAATCATCCTGCGACCTGCATATCATTTTGCACTTGATGAGTTGATTGTGACTACGCCTTCCTTGGAGATCTCAAATCTATGGCGCGCTGCCGCTCTGCCAAGCGGTGTGATTCTGATGATGTTCTTCTGTCTATTTCGACTCGCTAGAATCGCTACCCTTAAAGTGATGCTTTTAAGTATTGCGTTCTTGTCAGTTGCCTTTGCTATTTTCTATATCTGTTCACCAGAATTTGCTGGTCTCGGTAAATACAACTTACTGATCTTTTTTGTGGGGGTTGCAGGCTTTAGTATTTTTGCGGGGGTACCAATTGCCTTTGCATTTGGTCTGGGTACCGTAGCGTATTTAGGTTTGAGCACACATATGCCAATATCTGTAGTGATTGGCCGTATGGATGAAGCTATGTCTCATATGGTCTTGTTGGCGGTACCACTCTTTGTATTCCTTGGGCTTTTGATGGAAATGACTGGTATGGCAAGAGCCATGATTGCTTTTCTTGCATCATTACTTGGATATGTTCGTGGCGGTCTTTCTTATGTATTAGTTGGCGCTATGTATTTAGTCTCTGGCATTTCCGGATCAAAGGCTGCGGATATGGCGGCGATTGCACCAGCTTTATTTCCAGAAATGAAAAAGACTACACCTCCAGGTGAATTGGTTGCCCTATTAGCCGCTACGGGTGCTCAAACAGAAACAATTCCGCCAAGCTTAGTACTCATTACGATTGGTTCGGTTACTGGTGTTTCCATAGCTGCCCTATTTACTGGTGGCATGTTGCCTGCAA
>Ga0208380_1000282_pt1 | contig 14492 bp, 12 predicted proteins | sample CryBogCBE27Jun07_FD_184570 | JGI IMG/M metagenome (GOLD analysis project Ga0208380, IMG submission 184570) | Freshwater microbial communities from Crystal Bog, Wisconsin, USA - CBE27Jun07 (SPAdes) | ecosystem: Environmental > Aquatic > Freshwater > Lake | place: Crystal Bog, Wisconsin, USA... | reverse complement strand
TTCCTATACTCAGTACGTTGCCTGTAGTTGTTAGGTTGCCATTGTTAATGGTATTTCCGTTATTGATGGTTTGTCCATTATTGACAAAATTACCATTGAATGTTACTGGACCTGTTGCAGTTAAGTTACCGGTTGTTACCACATTACCTGTGGTTGTCATTGTGCCATATGTAACAATGTTACTGTTAAAATTTGTATTTGCGCCGTTGAATGTTACATTACCTGGCAAAATAATGTTTGCGGTGTTTTGAACTGCTGTATTTGCAAGATTCCAAGCAAGTTGTATGTTTGTGTTTTGTGTGTTATTGATACCAACTTGTGTGTTAGCTAGAGCAAAAGCCGCTTGCGTATAAGCATTGGAAGCACCAGCAGTAGATTGAATGGTACCATCACCAAATGTCAAATAAGATTGTGTGTTGAGTGACAACCCATTTGCAGTAATTTTAGCAGAAATATTATTTGCATATTGACCGCCTACTGCAAACACAACGTTTGTTCCTGGATTTGCAGTACCTATCACTAAGTTGCCTGTTGTAGATGAACCTAGACCATCTACAATTAAATAACCATCTAGTGCATATTGTGATGTTTGTCCTAATGGAACTGGATTCCAAGTTGAGTTGTTGATACCCAAATCAATAAAACCACCAGTATCGGATCCATTATCCGTTGTCAATACCATATCCGATGCACCGTTCGGATTAAAATTTTGTACATTGATTTGAATAAAATTTGGATTACTATTTGAGAATTGTGCAACGGTATTTTGCAACAATACAGGATTTGTTCCAACATTCAATATTTCATTTGAATACAAACCTTGAGCCAAGGTGTGTGCAGTCATTTGGAATGTGGTATCTGTTGGGTTATCAACACCAACAAACGTGGTTAGTTGAGTATTCGCATTGATACTGTTGAATTTTGGTAATTCTGAAATCTTAATTTGTGACATTTTTTATCCTATTAGAAGTTCGTTTCCTTGTTCGTCTGTCAATATATTTCCTAGTTCATCAGTAAGTGATAAGAAGTATTGTGTTCCGACTGGTCCATAAACCTGAACATTTTCATAAGTGGAACTCATTGTTCTACTGATAGAGACTAAACCATTACCGCCACTGGATAATGCGCCACTCAATGTCACAACATTTGTTTCGTAGTTTACAGAACTGACAGTCTGTGATGTTCCGTTCACGTACAATACGTCATTGACACGGATAACATCCTTCATAGGATAATCTGTGTTACTATAATTTCCATTGTTAATGAAATCATAAGAACCAGTCAACGACATTATATTTAGTTGTATGTTGTTGATTGTGTTTGCTACTGCAACGTTTGCAAAATAAGTCCAAACGTTGTCTTGTAGTGTAATTGTGTTTGCAGCAGAATTTACACCAATAACTAAAGACGAAACAAAGTCTGTTACGCCAGTTCCATATGTAAATGAGATGGTTGAGTTGTTTGGAGTGAATATGTTTGCAAGATTTGCACCCAAAGTGTTACTAATAACGACTATGTTGTTACTTGGTTTTGCTGCTGTACCGCCAACGATGTATGCACCAGAACCTGTGTTCACATAATGGTACAACGGATAACCAGTCTGTAACGCATCAGTTGTTGTAAAGTTGAATGAGTTATTGGACTTCATAGCGAATCGACCAATAACCTTCATGCCACTTGGATGCAACAAGTTCAACAATACATCACGATACTTGGCTATTTCTTTTTCTAATGTGATTTCGTATGTAAAGTTGTTGTATTCTAAACTCTGTAGTACGTCAAACGCACTAGGTTGTCCAGATGAGTCTAAGTATTGTCCATTACCAATAACAAGACCATTCAAGAATGTCGCGGTTGCCTTTGCGTGACCGTCACCGTAAGTCATAATACCGTTCGCAGAATCGAAACGTGTATCACCTGTACTGTTATCAAACGTAGTATTATGAATATTGGTATAACCTGAAACCAAGTTGTAGTTTGCGCCAATAGAATCTATCTTCAATGGAAGATCGAAGTTTGGTTTAGAATTGTAGTTGTAAACTCTCAGTTGGTAAATACTGTTACTTGTTGGAATGGCATTTTCTAGAACGAATATAGAATCTACTGTTGCAGAATAGGTTGAATTTCTTGTGTTGCCTTGGTAAATTGTATCACCTGCAACAGGTAAGTAAACTGGCGAAACGTTTTGTACAATCAAGTCCTGAACAACTAGAGAAATATTTGGTGCAGCAACATAGTCCGCACCGTTATCCAGAATGTTAAACGAAACAATAGAACCAATACGGTTTGCAATTTCAGAGAATGTTGCACCAGAACCAAGGTAACCGGTTACACCAAGTATTGCTGTACCCAAATAGAAGTTGCTTGAACTTACTGTACTTGATGCATTGGTGGTCAACATCAAAGTATTTGCATTGATGATAGATTGAATCGTACCTATAACCACATTACTAGATGTTACTAACAGACCATTGTTGCTTAGGTTTGCAGTGAAGTTTGTTCCTGTACCTGTAACATACATGTTTGAAGAATTGGCAGAAATTGTTCCTGTAGCCAATCTTGTTGGTGTAACTTGTGGTAGACCATTGAAATAACCCATACCACCTAGTGGATAAGGGTTTGGCGTGTTTCCAATCTTCTGGTTGACGTATGATACTGATACGATAGAACCGTTTGTTCCGGTCTGTGTAACCTGTGCATACGCACCATAACCAGTGCCTCCGATGAACTTTATGTTATCACCAACAGAGTAACCAGAACCTGCATTGAAAATTTGAACTGGTGCCAAAATGCCCAAGTTAGCCAAGTTCGATTGAGAGTAATCATCTTCTGTGTATAAAGATGTAACTTCAACTGTTGGGTTTTGTGTGAAACCACCACCCTGGTTTTCAATAATGATAGATGAAATTGGATATGTTGTGAAGGCGCCAAAGTTAAATGCATTTGCCATCACAGTGTTGGCATTCGCAGTTGTAAATGCTAATGTGTTTGTATTTACACCAGTAACATAGCCAGTAATGTTATTACCCAAACTAATTGTACCAACAACGTTTGTTAATTGTAGTACGTTATTTGAAGAACCAACGGAATAGTTGCTAACAATTTGTGCACTGAATGTACTGTTTGCTAAGTTAGGACCTTGATAAACACCTTCACCTACTTGGAATTGTCCAACATCATACTGAATACGGACATTTGCACCTAGACTTTCGTGTGCCAAAATGTGTCTAGAAGCGTGTGTAGAATTGCCAATTAATGGTGCAGTGTTTGAAATTGTTCCTGTCAAATTTGTAACCAACAACAGTACGTTGTTTGCTGGATCCATATTTGTAACTTTACCGCTAAAAGTATTTGCAGCTAATGAAGGTCCTTGATAAACAGTTTCATTATTTGCAAATTGTGCAGGTTGTGGTACTGTAAGATAGTTACCAGATGCAAAATGATAGTTGGCATTACCTAATGTAATGTTTTCTTTTAGAACCAAACTGTCTAACGGAATAAATGTTGCGTTTGCTTGACCAATCGGATCTAAACCACCAACAACGGCCAAAGGTGCTTTTGGACTTTGACCAACCAAATCTGTGAAAGAAACTTGTGTGTTTGCTGAACCTACTGTTAGTGCAGCACCCGATTGTGTATAACCATAACCTTCAGTAATAACAGTAATACCTTGAATTGAACCTACTGTAACACTTCCAACTTCTGCAATAGCACCAGTCGGATTTGGTGTATTTGGATTTAGACCACCATAAAAAACAACTGGATCACCTACGGAATAGTTTAGACCTCTATTCTTTGGAGATATTAAAACTTGACTAATTTGACCAACAATCAGCGCTGTAAGTGTTTCTGCACCGACTGTTCCTGCTGGAACAACTTCACCATTAAGGAAATATAATGGTTGATTACGGTTATCAACAATTGTAACCGTTTCTCCAGATTGGAACAAACGTTCAATGTTTGAAATGAATACTTCTGTTTTTAAACCATCGAATACCGATGTTTCGATTGTTGCAATAGATTTGGATGTATTACCAAAAATACGATAGTTATTAACGTGTAGGAAGTTTGGATCAGCAGTTGCTAATTTTAAACTTCTTGGCACATACCATTTACCACCTGATGCCTTAAAAACTGCATCTTTGGTGTAGAAGAAATCAACATCTGTGTTATAAAGAACACGGAATAGAAATTCGTATGATGCTGGTGTACCTTTTGATTGATACAACTGCTTTGCAATTTTAATGACTTTTCTTGGATCGGATAAGATGTCCTGTGGGAAATAGGACATAAAATCATTAACATAATAATTTAAAAATTCTTGTGTGGTTGTGTCAATGTCCATGTAGGACGGAATACTTTTGGTAAAGTCAAGAACATTACCTTGTTCTTCCATCCATTCATAGTACGCCTTCAAAAATGTGGTAAAGTTAGCGTAGGTTGGGTCCTCACTAATGAACTTAGGGAGTTCGTAGGGAACCAGTAACGATTGCTTTTGATTACTTTGTATCATTTACTTAATTCTTTGCTGTTACACTGACACTTATCGCTGCTGGATCATATGGGTCGATGCTAATAATTCTGTTGTATGATGAAGAAATCAATGTAGTTGTTGGTTTGGCGGTTATCGTTAATTCACCCAATGGATTATCTACTCCAATAGGATTCAAACTGGCTAGAGTTATTATACCGTTTATGTAGTCGATTGATCCTGCGTTATTGCTAACAACAACTTTACCTTTAGTTGTATCGTTGTAATATGTTCGTAATACACCATATTGACCACTCAATGTAGCTACAGCAGAAGCACCTGTTCCCTTATCACCTGTTGCTGGAGTAATATTAACAATTGCGGATGTATAACCAATACCTGTGTTCGCAACGGTGATTGCTGTTACTGCACCATTGACAACTGTTGCATATGCTGATGCACCTGTACCATCTCCTGTGATTGTAACTATAGGTGTTTGTGCATAGTTATAACCAGTGGTGACAATAGAAATTGATTCTACTGAACTTGTTGAAGTTGGGATTTCTTCAATATAGACACCATCAAGTGCTATTTGTGTGTTTGCTGGGTTAGCAACTTGAATTGCAGGTGAACTAGAAACACCACTACCAAAAACACCTCGTTGTAGTGGACTATTAAAGTTCAATGTGTAAGTTGCAACAGTACCCAATGTAGGATAGAACTTCTTCTGTACGTTTATGTTGAAGTCTGAACTGATAATAGATGGGTCAAAATTATTAATAGAAGACAACAATTCATACGAGTTGAATGTTGAGTTGAATGTATTCAAGTTGTTTGCTGAGTAACCATAAATTGCATTCTGGATTCCAGTTTGCATGGTTGAAGGTGTCAATGTTGTCTGTGATTGTTGATACAATACGTTTGCATTGACTTGAATGTATGTGTAATCTGGATCAATAATAGTTGGCTCAACAGTAACAACACTAATTGGTTTGATGACTTGTTCAAGTATCAGTTGTTTCTGTGTTGCTGTCAAATCATATGCACCAGATGGTTTCAAAGAAACGAATACTTGTCCGTAAATTGGTGGATTATTTTCTTCTCCGCCCCATACAGAAACTGCGTCAAATGGAATACCAAGATTGTTTTGTTGAATTGCTGTGATATAGTCATTTTTACTAACAGCACGACCTTGTGCAGCAAATGCTTTAGGTGCTTGAAACTTGATAGAAGAGATTGTTTCTTTATCTGTTCCTTGTGTTGCAGGACTACCACCAGTAGTTGAAACACTTACGCTTGTATAACTGCCAATATTGTCCATCAAAACAAAATTGTTGGCCAAACCACCAGCAGAACCAGTAGTAGAAATATATGTCACTACAACAATGTTTCCGTCTGATAGTTGTTTACCTAGTACACCATCGCCAAAGTAGATTTGATAATTTCCGTTGACCGCTTCTTGTAAGAAGTAAACGGTGTCTGTTGGTCCTAATGCCAGATAATTTGTTGTTGGTGAATAAACTTGATATGAATTATTAGAAGATGATTCTTGTACAGTTACAACCAAAGTTGTTGCATCAATATTTTGGTCAGGTATTTCGTAAATGTAACTTGGATTTGTTGTAGAGTTTACAGTAAAAGTGTATGTTTCTACAGTGCCTTGTTTCAATTCAACACTGGTGAAAGATGCCATGTTGTTTGCAACACTAACTGTAGAATAATCTGTTGTAACATAGTTATAGTTGACACCATTTACTGATTCTGACATAAAATTGGTGTACTTTGGAATACTAAATGTTGATGTTGTTACACCATTAAACGCCACATTAATTTGAGCAACTGCACCGATTGGAGATTTTGGCACATAGTTCATTAGTTTTGCATGTGATACAACAGAAGATCGTTGTAGTGCAGAATCCAAGAACATTTCATTCGCAACCATGTTCAGATAGTATGCGTTGTATTGTGTGTTGTATGCTAGTACGTCCAACAATGTGGACATAGCAGAACCTGAAAAGTTGTAATCTTTAAAGGTGTCCTGTGATTGTAGATAGGTGATGAAATTTTTCTTGATGTCACCAAAATCTAAATTAGCAACTTGAATATTAGTGTTAGATGCCATTATCTGGACCTCTGAAGAATTAGGTTAACTGCTGTGGGTGCTGTATTGTTTCCAACAAAAAATTGCAAAAATACGGTAAAAGTTTCCTGGTCAGGATTCAATTGAACAACCAATTTATCAATCTGAGCTCTAGGCTCATAGTTTCCAATTACGTTTCTGATTTCGGTATCCAACATGTTTGCGGACAATTCTGTTGCAGGTTCGAACAGAATTGCATCTATGTTTGATCCCAAGTCAGGTTGAAATGGTCGTTCGTAGAAATTTGTCAGTAGTAAATTTCTAACTGATGCAATTACCGCTTGGTCATTATAACGCAAAGCAACGTCCCCCGTACCTGGAGTTCGGTTGAACGTTAAATCTAAATCTGCGTAAATCTTAGGTAATGTTGCCATCTTCTATTTATTGTGTTTATGGAACATCTTGTGATGTTGTTGGTAGTGTTGTCAACGGATCCGCACCAGCCTTAGCAATAAATGGGTGGGTGTGGGTGTTATACAATGTTCTTAGATACATGAGACTGTCTGTGATTTGACCTAGAGGACCATCCATAACTAACGGAGCATACACCTGGACACCTGCTGTGATGTTGGTTGTTGCAGAGACACTTCCACTAGATGTAATGTCTCCAGTGACACTTAGGTCGCCGTTAATCAATACATCAGCCTGCACTTGCACCTGATTCTTAGACGAAATCAGTGCATTTCCTGTGATTGTTGATGTTAAATCGCCAGCCACTTGTTGGTTTACATCACCATTAACACTTTCATACACATTTCCATCGACCTGAAGTGTTGCATCGCCTTGAACGTGCATGATAGAATCACCAACAATCGTTATGTTGCATGTTCCTTTAATCAAAACATTGTTATCTTGTGCAATAATTTCATAATTTGCACCAACAATCTTATTAATTTGTGTTCCGTCAGCCTGTGTTTCAGTGAATGTTCCTGACCTGTGTTGCAATCTAACTCTCTCGGCACCAGGAGTATCATCCATCTCAAACAAATGACCTGATTCGGTCTGTGTTAAATTGTTATAAGGGTATTCTGCTTTGTAATCTGAGCGTGGTTCAACCCAAGCAACTAACGGTGGTAATACTGTTGACATAATTAAACCTTAATTGAATTCTCTAGTTTGTTTATTTCGTTCTGAGCATTCGCCAAAATACTGTTGCCTAGTCCACCAGTTTGTCCTGGTAGGTTAATCTCACTATTTATTTGTTGCAACACAGCTGCAGGCAAACTGTTAATGTATGAAACTGCTTGATTTATTTCATTGACCGCCGCAGTAATCTGCTTTGTGGCATCAGTAACTGCTTTCGCTTCTTGTGAATACGCTTTAAATTTTGCTTGTGCTTGTGCTATATCATTCTTGAGATCATCGCCTAAGCCCGAACCTGGTACAGAGAACGAAGCAATGATTGCATCTTTTGCCAATCTAATTTCTTGTACGAACGCCAGTGCTTGTAACTTTGCAGCGGCCAAAGATGCTTTGATTGGTGTGGTGATGTCTGTAACTGCACTTCTAGTAGAATTGGTTGCAGATATTGCTGAGTTTGCAATCTCACCTCTGGCCAATGGTGCAACAGTTGGTTGTCCTGGTGCATATTGTGTTTGACCGGCAGGAACTTGAGGCGCTGCAGCAATCTCTGCCGCAGTTCTTGGGTCTTGGAAACCAGAATCTCCAGATGCAACTGGACCTTGAATACCTGGCAATACACCCATCATCACGGGGAACTGACCAGATTCACCATCAAAGAAGAAACCAATGATGTAATCACCTTCTCTTGGTGTTGAAAAGTCTTTAGAACGATTCAATGGATACAATGGCATACACCATGGCAAATCGTCAGTCGGTATTAATTGCTTGTTGTCTGTATGCCAACCAAAGATTCTGACTTGGCAACGACCAACTTGTAGTGGGTCCATTCTGTTTTCAACAACACCGACCCACCATACAAAACCATTAAGGCCTGCAAAATTGTTTACCATTTTCATTATGTAATTCCTTTAACAGTATTATTCCAGACTGAAGAACCAGTATTAACGGCAGAATATTGAGTTGCATTACTTTCTTTAGCAAGTTCCAATACAGTTCTATATTGGTGCACAGTCAACATATGTCTCACTGCCGTAATCAGATAGTTGCCAGAGTAGAAATCGTCCGGTTCTTTTTTATTTGGGTCTTTAGATAGTAAGTTGAATGTGATTACTCGTCCTACAGTCAATCCTGGGTCACCAGGAACAGTTATCTTGACTCTTGTATAGTTGAGTAGAGGTAACTGTGATGTTCTAAAGGGAATATAAGTTTCGGCAAAGATGTCATGTGCCACTGAACCTGGATGACTCTTGATGTAACTTGAATCGTTTTGATTGTAATTTGAGAACACCAACTTGTACACCGCCTGTGGTGTCTGGTTCAGTCCATCACCTTTTCTGTTAGTGAAGTTGTTGGTGATTGGAAACTTATTCAACTTGGTTGCTTTGTTTGAATATGCACCGTAATCAAAGTTAGTTACTCTATATCTTCTCAGTAACGGGTCAACAGACAACAATTGGTTTGCATACACACCAGAATTGATTGCACCAAGTGAGTCATATGAGTCCATGATTTCATATGTCAACACGTTATAAATCTGTTGTGTGTTTGTTTGTGTCTTTTGACTTACGTTCTTTGGATTAAAACTATATGCATTATACACTTCTTGTGTAAACAAAGTTTGTAATGAACGATAGTTGTAACCAAGTTTGTCTTCGTACAACAACATATCTGCACCTGGATTATTTGCAGGCCTTGCATATGTTGACATCCAATTGATTGCGTCAAATGGTTTTAGGTTTGGTACTAAAAAGTCATATACGCCATAAGTTTGTTCAACTACTGAAATTTTATTTTCTGGTACTTGTAGATAGTTTTTCAGTATGTCGATGACGTTTGAAGCAATGTCTTGACTTCTATATGACTTACTAACTTTGTATTGTTCTGACAACAACAGTTCTTCTGAACAGAAGTATAAAGAATACGTTTCTGTGTTACCATCATTCTCAGGTATTCTTTTTGCTACCTTGAACACACGGAAAATCTTGTCAACAATATTGGTTGCATCGTCTGCCTTACCAAAAGTCATACGAATGAATTCATTACCATTCATGTGCAACTTTTCAATGTAACCAGTAGCATCAACCAACATCAGATAACCAGATGCGGTGTTATTAAAGATATCTTCATTATAAGATAATTCAACTAAAATATTCTTTACATCAAATGTGCTAACCGCAGTCAACAACGTTAAGTTGATTAACGTATAGTCATTTGGGTAAATAATACCGGTCTTTTTTAATCCTGGTGTATCTGCCATTATTTACTCATCAATGATTTGAATTGTTGTTCAAATTGTGGAACATAAATTGAGTTGACCAAATTGATGTTTCTATTTGCTTCATTCATCTGTATTTCATAATTAAAGATTGATTGTGTTGAAGCTGAGTATTTTTTGGTCACATAATTTCCATTAGGGAAATAAACTGGATTACCTGGATTCTCACTGATGAGTGCATTAACATTTGCATATGCAACAGCATCAATATTGTAATTTGTTATTGTTGTATTTGATGTTGCACTCTCATATGTTGTCATTGTCAGAACGTAATTCTGTATGTTGTTTTGAGTGTAAGCCAATACATCTGATGTCGTTACATCAGTAACAGCAATGTTTAATGTGTTTGCTGTTACTTCTTTGTACTTGTCTAAGAGATAGTCATCAAATAGATTTGGTCCCATTGGCCATTGCCATTGTGGGTCAATGATTTGATTTGAGTACAATACAATCCAATAACGATACGGATCACCATAGTACTTGTTTGCAATAGACTCTGGTGTATCACCGTCTTGAATGTCATAGTTATAGAACAACAACGGATTGTTCAACAATGTAGGAACAATCTCGGACCTTAGCATCAGATTTGTTAGAGCAATCTGATTACCATTATAATCTGTCGTAGAAACAAATGGAAAACTCTGGAAGTATTTCATTATCTAAGTCCCTGTGGATCATTGATATTTTGGAAACCCTTCTGTAAGCGACCTCTATCAACAATTTCAAGCTCTTTGAACTGTAGGGTTAATGTTGTTTGAACTGGTGCACCATCAGTGTGTGCAGCAAAACCATTAGGTGCATAGTTCACATCGATACCTTCTAATACACAATCAGCATACTTTGGTAAGTATTGGTTCTCTGCACCTTTAACCTTAAATTGCACCTGGAATAGTGATGGTGGAATCAAATACATGCTTTGACTTGATACTGATGCGCCACTTGTTAGTGTCGGTGCAGCATGATACTTAAACGTATAGATGATGTTATCAATAGTCTTTGCTTCTTGTTGTGATTTTGGTGTAAACGTGAAAGACAATTGAAACGATCTCATTGGGAGACCTTTGTAAACCATCTGGACTTGTGGGTTAATTGCTAGGCCTTGACCTTGTAGTAATATACCAGTAAGATCCGCACCAGTTCCTGCTTTTGCACCTGCAATTGCACTTCCTGCCTGTACTGCCAAACCGATTGCATTAGGATCAGAAGAAACTGCACTGTATGCTTTGCCTGCCTTAACACTTAAACTTGCAGAACCTGAAGCGGATGCAGCATCAATACCTTTTGAAGCAAGTTGGTCAATCGTTCTTAAATTACTAACTGTTTCACCTAAAGCATCTCTTAGACTTACTTCCGAATATTCTGCACTATATGTGGCGGCCAATGTATCTGGCATGTATAATGAGATGATTGATTTCAATTTCTTAACTGGTGGTGTAATTGCTATACCCTCTTGTAATGCTGTGCCAAACGCATTTGCTCCGGCGGCCAATGCATTTGTTGCTTTTTGAACGTAAGTTCCTGCCGAATTAGGTAACAAATTACTGATTGCGTTGCCTGCTGAAGAGATTGAACTTGCTGAAGATTGAATTTCTTTACCTAGAAATGTGGTTGCATTTGTTTTTAGATTAGCACCACTTGGTGATGTTTCGTAAGAGGCTGGTGCAACTTCCCTAATGGAGAATTGGACATAGTGTGTTTTAGTTGCATCAGTAGAAAGTTCTGGTGGATAATTCATTGTGGTCAAACTATCACCACCAAACAAAGCGGCCAATGGACCACTTGCCACTTGGCCTAGTGCACCAGGTAATGCTACACCACCTACTGCTGTTGGAATTGAAATTATTGCCATGTTTGTCTTAATAAGAGGAATATATACTATTTATGGCTTATTCTGGAAGATTCGTACCTAAGAATCCACAAAAGTATGTGGGTGACTATAAAAATATCATTTATCGCTCTACATGGGAGGCGAAAGTGATGACATGGTTAGACAAAAACCCGGATATTATCTCGTGGGCGTCAGAAGAACTTATAGTTCCTTATATATCTCCTGTCGATGGACGATACCACAGGTACTTTCCAGACTTCTTAGTCAAGGTTAGAACCAAAGATGGCAAGTTAAGAACCATGATGATTGAGGTTAAACCTAAGAAACAAACGATTGAACCAGTAAAAAAGAAACGGATTACCAAACAGTACATTCAGGAAGTGGCAACTTACGGTGTCAACCAAGCCAAATGGAAAGCAGCAACCGAGTTCTGTCTTGATCGTGGTTGGGAGTTCAAAATCTTCACTGAAGACCATCTAGGTATGTAACTAAATAGAAGATGGCAACATCTAAACTAACCACACTCGCAGAACAAAAGAAGACTCTTGGTCATAAAACTATGTCCCAAGATGCGACCGTATGGTTGCAAACAAAAATTGCTGAACTGAAAAAGGGTCAAATCTCTCAGATTCCTTCTACTATAAACCGTGAAAAGTTTAGGCAGATGAACCAGTTTAGACTGGGAATGATGTATTGTTTCTATTATGACCCTAAAACCAAGGCAGATTTGCCTTATTGGGACAGGTTTCCAATGGTTTTGGTGTTGGAAAGATACAATGATGGTTTTCTGGGACTGAATATACACTATCTTCCAGTCAAATGGCGTGTTGCTTTTATGACCAAATTGATGAGGTTTGCACAGTTGACACCAGATGATGATATCAAAAGAATGAGAATTTCTTATGATATATTGAATGCCACTAAGAGATATGCTGAGTTTAAACCTTGCTTGAAACGATACTTACATGGACATATTCGTTCCAGATTGTTGATGATCCAACCAAACGAATGGGATGTAGCAACCATGTTACCTATACAACAATTTAGAGGTGCTAAACCGCAAGAAGTTTGGAGAGATTCGGTTCAGGAGTGGAAAGACCACATAGCACATTTTAACCAAGAAGATTAAAAATGAATTCAAATATTTCATCGTTTTTAAGTTCATTTAAAGGTGACATTGCACGACCAAATAGGTTTGATGTTACAATTAATGCACCGATACCTTTGTTGCCATATGTTGCAACTAGCCGTAATTTAACTTTTAGATGTGAAACTGCTCAGTTGCCTAGCAGAACATTTGCTACCGCAGAACAAAAGTTTGGCGCAAACCCTATTGAAAAACATGCATATCAGTCCAACTATAATGAATCTGATATGACTTTTATTGTTTCTGATGATATGTCTGAGAAGATTTTCTTTGATGCATGGATGGAGTATATTAACCCAACTGCAACGTTTGATTTCAACTACAGAAACGATTACATTTCAACAATACAAGTAAACCAATACGGTATTGATAATAAGTTGACCTATTCTGTCAACCTTATTGATGCTTTTCCAATTTCTGTAAACCAATTAGACCTAGACTGGTCTAATGATGGTCACCACAAGTTGACTGTTGTTTTTGCTTACAGATACTGGCAAAACAATTCAATACAGGCACTTGGTTCCAGTCTACTACAGGCTGGTATTTCTGATGTGCTTAATAACAATGGTGGTTTGACCGGTTTAACAAACGCTGGAATTAATGCAGTAACAAAATTATTTTAATGATTTGAGGAGATATTATGGCTTTACCAAAAATTGATACACCAATCTATGATTTGACTTTACCACTATCAAAGAAGAAAATTCGTTTTAGACCATTCTTGGTCAAAGAACAACGTAATCTTATGATGGCAATGGAATCGGATGACAAAGAAACTGTTCAAAAGAACATCAAACAAGTGTTGCATAACTGTACACTAACAGAAAATGTGGACATTGAGTCTTTGCCTATCATTGACATTGAATACTACTTTATCCAACTAAGAGCACGTTCTGTTGGTGAAGTTGTTGAAAACAAATATCGTTGTGAGAACATTGTTGATGATAAACCATGTGGACACTTAATGGAAAACAGTTTCAACCTGTTGGACATCAAGGTCTCACAAAGTGATATTAAAGATGAGATTCAACTGACAGATAAGATTAGTATTAAGTTGAGTTACCCAAGATTCTCTGTGTTGGATGCATCACAGAATATTGAAACTGCAACTGATATGGCGTTTGAAATGATTATCAGTAGCATCATTCATATCTTTGATGGTGAACAGTTCTACTATGCGAATGAAGTTGCAAAAGAAGAATTGGTTGAGTTTGTGGAATCATTGAACACTGAGCAATTTAGTAAGATTGAAGACTTTTTTGACAATCTACCTAAGCTGAATAAGACAATTGAAATGGACTGTGGTAAGTGTGGTTTCCACCATACGATTGAGGTGGAGGGTCTCGAAAATTTTTTCGGGTAATATTTCGTCATGATACGTTAAGAAATTATTATACGACAAACTTTGCATTGATGCAACACCACAAATATAGTTTGTCGGAACTTGAAGGTATGATACCTTGGGAGCGTGAAGTTTACGTTACTATGCTTGCTCAGTATATTGAAGAAGAAAATGAGAAGATAAAACAAAGAAACATGGAACGTAGA
>Ga0208380_1000279_pt1 | contig 14637 bp, 9 predicted proteins | sample CryBogCBE27Jun07_FD_184570 | JGI IMG/M metagenome (GOLD analysis project Ga0208380, IMG submission 184570) | Freshwater microbial communities from Crystal Bog, Wisconsin, USA - CBE27Jun07 (SPAdes) | ecosystem: Environmental > Aquatic > Freshwater > Lake | place: Crystal Bog, Wisconsin, USA... | reverse complement strand
CACGACGTGTGTCGCGTTGAGCGAGACCTGATTGAATTGAAGCTAAAATTGTTTCAACAACGATACGGATTGATTTAACTGCATCGTCGTTGCCTGGAATTGGGTGAGAAACTAACGTAGGATCTGAATTAGTATCTACTAAAGCTATACATGGAATGTTGCAGCGTTTTGCTTCAGCAACAGCGATTGCTTCGTGGCTTACGTCGATAACAAACATAGCACCTGGTAATCCGCCCATATCAGCGATACCATTGAAGTTACGTTGCATACGGCCCATTTCGCGCTTGATAGCGGATTCTTCCTTACGTGGAAGTTTGGACATTTCGCCTGAAGTTTCCATTGCTTGGTACTTCTTGTACTTAGCAATCGAGCGCTTAACGGTTTCGTGATTGGTGAGTGTCCCACCTAACCAGCGATCAACACAGTAAGGCATGTTGTTGCAGCTGCAGCTTCGCGAACGATTTCTTTAGCTTGGCGTTTTGTGCCAACTAATAAAACGGATTGGCCATTAGCTACTAAGTCCTCAACAAAGGAGCATGCTTTTTCTAAAGCTGCATGTGTTTTGCTGAGATCGATAATTGTGATACCTTGGCGGTGATCGAAAACATAAGGCTTAGAACGTGGGTTCCAGCGCTTTGTTTGGTGGCCGAAGTGAACTCCTGCATCGAGGAGGTCTTTTGGGGAGACGCTAATATTACTCATATATCTGATCTATGTATCGTTCGAGACACAGGTCGGCCAAAAGGGCCGCCTTGCGATCGTTTGATGGTTATAGGTTTTAAGGTTGATTGTTTAAACTAACGGAAGGGAGAACACACAGTAGCGCCTAGCTTCTTGCAAGCGATTTCAGCTCACAATTTGGTGTCATTTTCGTGTACAAACGGGACGTCTTCCTGGAAATAGCGTTTGGCATAGCGGACAGGTTGTGCCGTCGCATCCCCTGGCTGTACAGAACTCTCTGCCATAGAATATGATACGTAAGTGTAAAGCATTCCAATGATTCTTAGGAAAGAGGGCTTTAAGGTCTTTCTCTGTTTGAACAACATTTTTACCGGAAGTTAGCTTCCAGCGTTGTGCAAGTCTATGAATATGAGTATCTACTGGAAAAGATGGGACTCCAAATGCCTGAGCCATCACAACACTGGCTGTTTTGTGGCCTACACCGGGCAGGCTCTCTAGATCTTCTTGGTTATCAGGGACTTGGCTATTATACTTAGCTACTAAAATCTTTGAAAGATCTGAAATGGCTTGGGATTTTCTGGGTGATAGACCGCAAGGCCTAATAATTTTTCTTATTTCGTCTACAGAAACCCACCTCATTTTTTCTGGGGTATCAGCTAATTCGAAGAGAGCCGGGGTTATCTGGTTTACACGTTTATCCGTACATTGGGCTGAAAGCAGTACCGCAATGAGTAGCGTGTAAGGATCCTTATGATCTAGGGGAACAGGGGTTTTGGGATAAAGTTTGGCCAAATACTTATCAATATAGGCAGCCCGCTGTTCTCGGGTTTTGAAGAGTTGATGTGATACCTGCTTTTCCACGTGTTAGTCAGTAGATGATATTTTAGCCTCCGAATAAATCCTTATCTCTTAATCTCTTTTGGGTTCTCGGTTGCGCGAATAAAGAGTCTGGTTAACTTCGTTTGTACGTATGCAATCCTTGTTCGCTCCTGAAGATACTTTTGCAAAACGCCACCTAGGTGACGATACACGCGCTGTTAGCGATATGTTGGATTTCCTTGGTTATAATTCACTGGACGCGCTTATAGATACAGCAGTGCCAGCAGGCATTAGACGAGGAGCACTGAATATACCAAGTGCTGCTTCAGAAAGTGAAGCGCTTGGTGAACTCAAGTCGATTGCGTCCCAGAATAAATTGTACCGCAGTTTTATTGGTACGGGATATTACGAAACCCATACACCTGGAGTAATTCAAAGAACCATTTTCGAAAACCCAGGTTGGTATACAGCGTACACACCATACCAAGCAGAAATTTCTCAGGGACGTTTAGAAGCACTCCTTAATTTCCAAACAGTTGTTACTGAGTTAACAGGCCTTGGTATTGCTAACGCTTCATTACTTGATGAAGGAACGGCAGCAGCGGAAGCGATGATGATGTGTTACCGAATGAAAGACGGTGGCACTGCTTCAGAATTTTTCGTTTCAGAAAATTGTTTTCCGCAAACGATCGATATTGTTAAGACACGCGCTAAGCCCGTAGGAATCACCGTTGTCGTAGGTGATCATAAAACGTATACACCTCATGCTGGATGTTTCGGTGTTCTCGTTCAGTATCCCGATGCAACAGGATCGATTCACGATTTTTCATCATTCTTTAAGAAGGCGCATGAAGTAGGAGCGTCCTGTATCACAGCTTGTGATCTTCTATCATTAACCCTTTTGCAGCCACCAGGTGAGTTTGGTGCTGACGTAGCAGTAGGTTCTGCACAGCGATTTGGTGTACCTATGGGATTTGGTGGACCTCACGCCGGTTTCTTAGCCACGAAAGATGAATACAAAAGGCAAATGCCTGGTCGTCTCGTTGGCGTATCAAAAGATGCACAAGGTAATCCTGCTATGCGTCTAGCCCTTGGAACGCGTGAGCAACATATCCGTAGAGAGAAAGCTACATCAAACATTTGTACAGCACAGGTTCTCTTAGCGGTGATGGCTTCGATGTATGCAGTGTATCACGGACCTGAAGGATTAAAAAAGATAGCACGCCGTGTTCGTGGGCTGACTGAATTATTAGCTTCTGGCTTAAGAGCTGTTGGCGCACGTGTTAATGCTGAGCCTGTCTTTGATACACTCACAGTAAGTAATGTAGATGCAGCCTTAGTCCATTCGGCTTCACTCGCTAATCATGTAAATTTACGTCACGTTTCAGCTACAGCTGTTGGAGTTTCCTTAGATGAGGTAGCAACCGTTGAAGATGTTAAACAGATCATCTCCTTCTTTAAAGGAGCTGTGAAAACTTCGGCTGATAAAGCACAAAGTTCAGCTACGGCCAATGCTCAATTCGAGCGCAAATCTGAATTCTTAAAGCATCCTGTATTCGAGCGCTATCACACAGAGCATGAAATGCTTCGTTACATAAAGCGTTTAGAGGCGAAAGATCTATCGCTTTGTCACTCGATGATTTCACTGGGCTCTTGTACGATGAAGCTCAATGCAACGAGTGAAATGTTTCCCGTTTCATGGCCGCAGTTCAGTAAGCTTCATCCGTTCGTTCCTGTTGATCAATCTAAGGGTTACGCAAAATTGTTTTCAGATTTAGAAACATGGCTTTCTGAAATCACTGGTTTTGCTGCAGTATCTTTACAGCCTAACGCAGGCTCACAGGGTGAATACGCAGGTTTACTTGCTATTAGATCATATCATGAAGCACGTGGACAGGGTGGAAGAAACATCTGTTTAATTCCTACGAGCGCACATGGAACAAATCCAGCAAGTGCTAGCTTATGTGGTTACAAAGTAGTTGCTGTGGCTTGTGATTTACAGGGCAATATCGATGTAGCTGATTTAAAATCAAAAGTTGAAGCACACTCGAAAGACTTAGCTGCTTTGATGATTACTTATCCTTCAACGCATGGAGTGTTCGAAAGTTCAATCAAAGAGGTCTGTTCATTAGTCCATCAGCACGGCGGACAAGTTTATATGGACGGTGCTAATATGAATGCTCAAGTAGGGCTTACTTCTCCAGGGCATATTGGTGCTGATGTATGTCATCTAAACTTACATAAAACATTCTGTATCCCGCATGGTGGTGGTGGACCTGGAGTTGGACCAATTGCAGTAGCTGCACACCTAGCTAAACATTTACCTAATCATCCAGTTGTTTCGGTATACGCCTCTGAAGGAGAAAGACTCGGAGCAGTTTCTGCCGCTCCATGGGGCAGTGCATCCATTCTTGTTATCTCTTGGATGTATATTCGCATGATGGGTGCTGAAGGACTTACCCTCGCTACAAAGTCGGCTATTTTAAACGCGAACTACATGGCTAAACGTTTAGAAACACGATTCCCAGTCTTGTATAAGGGAAATCGTGGACTTATTGCCCATGAATGTATTCTTGATTTTAGAGGATGGAAAAAGAACGGAATTGAAGTAGAAGACATTGCAAAGCGTCTTATGGATTATGGATATCACGCTCCAACCATGTCTTTCCCGGTTCCTGGAACACTGATGATTGAGCCAACTGAGAGTGAAACAAAAGACGAACTCGATCGTTTCTGTGATGCCTTACTTTCGATTTATGGCGAAATGCAGGCAGTTGTAAATGGCGAGGCAGATCCTATTGATAATCCGCTAAAGGGTGCTCCGCATACGGCTGCTGTTGTTATTTCAAACGATTGGAACCGTGCTTATTCTCGTGAGTTAGCTGCTTATCCAAGTGCTTGGACGCGCGTAAGCAAATTTTGGCCATCCGTTGGACGTGTAGACAATGTATACGGTGACCGTAATTTAGTATGCTCCTGTGTTGGCATGGAAGCATACGCAGAAACGAAGTAATTAAAATTTACCCCATGAAAATCGTTCGTCATCTTACACCCCAAGGTCCTGCCTATGCAGCAATTCAATCAGATGGATCTGCTCGTGAAATTACTGGAGATATATTCGGTAGTTATAAAGTAACTGATAAAACGGTTACTCTAGGTAAGACGTTAGCACCACTTACACCTGTAAATATTTTAGCCATAGGTCTTAATTATCGTAAGCATGCTGAAGAGGGTGGCCGCGGCGTACCTGAGCGTCCTATGCTTTTTCTTAAAGGCACGAATACACTTCAGAATCCAGGAGATCCTATTGAAATTCCTGTTAAGCTACCAAGTACAGAAGTAGATTTTGAATGCGAACTCGCAGTAGTGATTGGTAAAACGTGTAAGAATGCGACAAAAGCGAATGCGCTAGATTATGTTTTAGGCTATACGTGTGCTAACGATGTATCTGCTCGCGACTGGCAACAACGACTTGGTGGTGGACAATTCTGCCAAGGTAAAAGCTTTGATACATTCTGTCCGCTAGGTCCTGTACTTGTTACAGCCGATGAAATTCCTAATCCTAATTCTTTAAGAATTAAAACCATTCTTAATGGGAACGTGATGCAGGACTGGAATACCGATGATATGGTTTTTGATGTTCGAACACTTATAGAATTTTTAAGTGCAAGTAAGACGCTACTTCCAGGTACGGTGCTACTCACAGGTACACCACACGGCGTAGGTGTTGCGCGTAAGCCACAAGTATTTCTTAAAGAAGGCGATTCAATCTCAATTGAAATTGAAAAAATCGGCACGCTCACTAACCCCGTGATTAACGAGCGGATTTAATCACTCTATTACGAGTGCAATTTGTACGCCTGGTCCGTGTACTCCACGGATTAAAATACCTTCAACGTCAGCAGTGCTTGAAGAGCCTGTGCACCAGATTACGTTTGGATCTTTTCCTAGAGCAGAGACGGCTAATGACATATCTGCCATGATTTCAGATTTTCGAACGTAGGCTATATGCACCCATGGAGTAAGCGCAGCCAATCGATAGCTAGTAAGGCTATCATTTAATATAATTGTACCTGTTTCAGCGATTGCACCTACAGCTCGAGTAACAGCGAAAGCGTAGTCATCAATTCGTGTGCGATCAAAAATAGTCTCAACAGTAAAATGAGGACTTAAAATTGGTGCTAGGCTTGGCCAAAGGGTAGGGTCACAATAACCATGCTTCCAATTTCCTTCTATTAATCTATCACGTAATTTTTCTAGATTTGTAACTACGCTGCCGTTAACTAAAGAAATACGCTCAGAGAATAATTCGAGTAAATCTCTTCCCTCGGTTACTTTACGCATCACAGCTAGGTCACCTGCATACTCAGGTAGCGAAGCCCTGCTAGGAAGGGATGAAAGTGATTCAGTAACTTTCTTAAGAATTAATTCTCTATCGTTTGACATAACTTTAGCGCTTCTTGGTAGATAAGATTTTCTCTTTACCTACAAAGTAAAGAAGTAGGGTAAGTATCGTGAATGGAATTAACGATAATGCATCAGAATATGGACCATCAAAGAATGGGTTATGAGCGGTAGACCAATCATTGAGTGCATTATCTATAGGTCCTAATACACCTGAAAGAAATGCAATGATGATCCCTGCAATCGCACCGCCTGCGATATAGCCAGAAGCCAATAATACACCGGAGCTTTTATCTGCTTCGGCATTAAGTTGATCTTCGTTTAACTCTAGGTGCTTAAGTTTTCTGCGCTGATGCCAGTCTACAAGCCAGCGAACGAGTCCACCAATCCAGATTGGTGTAGAAGATGCAATAGGTAGATAAACTCCGACTGCGAATGCTAGTGATGGAACGCCAGAGAGCTCTAATACAAGGGATATCATTACACCGAGTAGAACAAGTGCCCAAGGTAGTTTGCGGTCCAGAATACCTTTTATAATATAGGAAATGAGGGTAGCTTTGGGTGCATCAAATTTTCTTACCTCACTACCATCTGGTCTGCGGGTAAAGTGACCATTAATACCAGGATCGACGTACCAGACTGCCTTGCCTGTAGAATCAACTAAGTATTTTCCAGGCATTCCGCCTTCGAGGGATGTTTTTTGCCATACTTTGTATGTATGGGTGTCATCCTTAGATTGAGGTCCTTTGATTTGTTCTTCAGCTGTCAGTATAGACGCGTCTGTTTTTAATCCATTAGGAGCAGCTTGAATTGCAGGTACATAGACTGTAGCAGATTCATTTAGCTTCATGAGAATTGGACCTAGCGCTACAGCAGAAGCAAATGCGCCAATTAATATAGCGATTTGTTGGTATTTAGGTGTAGAACCTAAAATGTAACCCGTCTTTAGATCTTGCGATGTTCCACCTCCGTTAGAGCTAGCTATACAGACAATAGCACCGACAGATAATGCTGTTACGTAATAAGTACCACCCGTCCAACCAACGACTAAAAAGATTAAGCAGGTTAAAAGAAGTGTAGCGACGGTCATTCCGGAAATTGGATTTGAAGAAGAGCCAATTTCTCCTGTTAAACGAGAAGACACGGTTACAAATAAAAATCCAAAGACTACAATGAGTAATGCCCCTAGTGGATTCATGTGGAGGGATGGGGCTGCAATAATTCCTACAATCAAAATGATTATACCAATGCCAACGAGCTTCATTGATATATCTTCATCTGTACGCTCTTTGGTTGTAGCGATGTTTTCGTCTTTTAAAAATCCTACATCTTTAAGTCCTGCTTTAAGCCCGTTCCAAATAGTTGGAATAGAGCGTAACAGACTAATAATTCCACCAGCTGCTACGGCTCCTGCGCCAATATATAAAATATAAGCGCTACGAATCTGACCTGGACTCATTTCAGAGATTGGGATCGTTCCTGGAGCAAGTGGTCCTGAAATATGTTCTCCAAAAAATTTGATAAGGGGGATGAGTACCAAATAAGCCAGCACACCACCACCGCACATGAGTGCCCCAATTTTAGGACCAATAATATAACCAACGCCTGTTAGTTCTGGAGAAATTTCCATGCTTATGGATCCAGCTTTAAATGGAGCACCGAATACTTTTTCAGGTACGTCTTTCCATCCTTTTGCAGCTATATTAAGTACTTTATAGACTAGGCCTACGAAAAATCCTGTGAATATAACTTTACCGCCAGGAGATTTGCCAAGACCTGCATCGTGAGCTGCTTGAATTTCTTTTTGGGCTGAAGGAGATGCTACTTTTACATCTGCATCTGATACCCCTGCTGTAAGAACAGCTGCGCATGCTGTTCCTTCTGGATACTTTAAGATTCCATGTTCCTTAACTATGAGAGCTCTTCTTAATGGAATCATCATTAAGATTCCCAAAAGACCACCCAACACTGCAACGAGTAGAACACGTGTTAGTTCTAGTTCGAATCCAAGGATCATAATTGCAGGCATCGTAACTGCGACACCGAATGCAATTGATTCACCTGCAGAACCTGCAGTTTGTGTGATATTATTTTCTAAAATTGTAGAATCACGTACTCCAATCTTAGATAGTCCACGAAATAGTGCTAAGGATATAACGGCTACAGGAATGGAAGCGCTTACAGTTAGGCCTACCTTGAGCGCAAGGTAGAGTGAGGAGGCGCCAAAGATGACACCTAATATAGTGCCAGTCAGGACAGCTCTCCATGTAAACTCCTTCATTGGGGTTGAAGGAAGAATAAACGGTTCGTGTTTTGGGGTACTCATGATTTACGATTTTTATACCAACTTCTAAATGCTCCACCGCGCCATGCTGGTAAGTCACGTGTTTTTTCCCAGGCACGTAGTGCTGGAATAGGCAGTAACTTAGTCGGAACAAAATTAATTAACTTACCTGTTGTAAGTGCTACTTTCCAAGCTGCAGGTTGTGACGCCATTACGGCCCATCCTCCCATAGGTGGAGTTCCTGGTGAAGCAATCCCTTCATCTTTCGCTTTTGAGCGAAGGCGTAAGAGCAGATCAGGAATCGGAATATCCACAGGGCATACTTCGTTGCATGCGCCACACAAGCTTGAGGCTTTAGGAAGATCGGCTTTAAGCGGAAAGTTTTTTCCAAGAAGCAGTGGTGAAAGTACTGCACCTACTGGGCCAGGATAAACGCTACGATAAGCATGACCACTGGCTTGGCGATAAACAGGACATACATTCAAACATGCACCGCAGCGTATACAGCGTAGGATTTCCTTACAGTCACTTGCTAGTACATCTGTTCTACCATTATCAACAAAGATAACATGCATTTCCTGCGGGCCATCAGGTTGAGTCGATAGCTTTGAGCCAGATATAAATTCAGTGTATACGGTTAATTCTTGTCCAGTGCCAGAGCGGCCGAGCAAATTAAGAAGTAAGGCTAAATCTCTATCTCGAGGTAATAATTTTTCTATGCCTACAATAGCGATGTGACAGGAGGTTGCTGCTAGACAAAAACGTGAATTGCCTTCGTTGGTTACGACAACGATACGACCACTTTCAGCTACTACGAAATTAGCTCCTGTTATTGCAACATCACCCTCTAAGTATTTTTTTCTTAAATGTTCACGTGCCCTACGTGTGATTACTTGAGGTTCATCATTATAATCGCCTAATCCATTTTTTTCGAAGAGCTCTGCGATTTCCTTGCGACTCTTATGGATGATAGGTTTTACGATATGAGAAGGCTTATCGTGATCGAGTTGAACAATAAATTCACCCAAATCTGTTTCTAGACATTCAATCTTATGTTTATGAAGAAAAGCTTCGAGTTCGATTTCTTCACTTACCATCGTTTTAGCTTTTACGATACGTGTAGCATTACGCGCCCGCATAATATCCAGTACGTGATTACATGCACTTTCAGCGGTCGATGCCCAGTGTACTTTAATTCCGTTACGAGTAAGTGCTTCTTCAGCTTTCGGGAGGTAAGTGTCTAGATTCTCAACTACATGCTGCTTAATGTTACCAGCAAGTTTACGTAAATCGTCAGGATTAGCGTAATTATCAAATAGTACTTTAGTTCTTTTTTCGTGGCCTTTTTTAGAGCCATCGTAAACGGCTGCTTGCGTCTCCGGTTTTAAGCAAGAAGCGAAAGTGTCTATAGGCTGGTGTGCCATGTTATTTAATGAGCCCCGAATTTTTTAATGCGTCTCTTAAAATTTGAACGACATGCATTGCTTTTATAGGCTTTTGTTCGTGCGATGCTAAACCACATAGATGCATCATGCAGCTCATATCAGCAGACACGAGTAGATCTGGATTTTTTTCACGTACGTGCTCCAGCTTTAATTCCCCCATGGATGATGATATAGCAGGAAAACTCACCGAGAACGTTCCTCCGAATCCACAGCATTGTTCAGCTTCGCCAATTTCTACCACTGAAAGTCCACTAATGGATTTTAACAACTGAAGAGATGCTTCTGCTGTTTTAGTGCCGCGTGTATGGCATGATTTATGAAAGGCGATCTTTGCATTAAAAGATCCTTCCCATTTGGTTTTGTTTAATCCGTGAACAATAAAATCAGCAACTTCCCATGTCTTTTTTCCTAGAGCATTAACAGATTCTTTATCTGGTTCTTTTTCAAACTCGAGTTGTGCTCCATGGAATAGCATTCCAGCGCAAGATCCCGATGGAACGATGACGGGAATATCTTCAGCAAAAGTTTTTACGGTATGACGAACTACTTTTCGAGAAGCCTCCCAATCACCGCCGTTGAAAGCAGGTTGACCGCAACAAGTTTGAGACTCTGGGAAAACGACTTCGCATCCTAAATATTCAAGGACTTGAACAGTAGCGATAGCTACATCGTCATAGAAGGCGTCACATAAACATGTGGCCATGAGTTGTACTCGTTTTCCTGTGACTTGAGCTCTCGAGTGATTCAACATTATTGAGAGATTACTTTTGTGTTTAGTAGCCTTAGTGGCAAATGAATTTACCACTGAAATTATAAACAATTTATGTAGATTTTATTAAAGATAGTAGCATGATGATACGTACTTTCTCATGGCTACCTCCCATTACTATGCAGCGATTGACTTAGGAGCTACAAGTGGTCGCGTTATTCTAGGCGAGTGGAAGAATAACAAGCTTACGCTCAACGAAGCGCATCGCTTTCTAAATCAGTTTGATAGTATGGATGGTCATGACTACTGGAATATACCAGCTTTATGGAAAGAAATAGTAATTGGTATAAATAAAGCTGCTGCTTTATTGCCCAAGAATGCGTCCCTACACTCCGTTGGTGTTGATTGTTGGGGAGTTGATTATGTTTTGCTTAATGATTTAGGAAGACTTGTTTTTCCAGTTCATGCCTACCGTGATTCAAGAACCCAACCTGGCCTCAAACATTTAACTCAGACGCGTGCTGCTGCATCACGTATTTTTGCTGCGACTGGCGTTCCTCCTGTTTTTTACAATTCTTCACTACAATTACAAGAGACGATCGAAAGTTGCCCATCGATTACTGATTTAGCGTCACGGTGTTTATTTCTACCTGATTACTTTAACTATCTGTTATCGGGCAGAATGGAGAACGAGTTTACAATCTCTAGTACTTCGCAGCTACTTGATGTACATGGTCATGATTGGTCTCGGGCAGCACTAGATTACTTTAGGGTCCCTGTTCAATGGCTTACAAAACCTGTGTTCTCAGGCACTCGTTTAGGAGTATTAAATAAAAATCTCAGTTCTACGACCGCTGCACTTAAAAAGACATCAGTTATTGCCGTACCAGGCCACGATACGGCTTGTGCTTACGATGCTATGCCTGCGCATCCAGATGGAACTGATCTTTATATCAGTTCTGGTACCTGGTCGCTCGTAGGTTTTGAGAGTGAAACGCCTCTACTCGGAGAAGAAGCACAGTATACGGGTTTGTCTAATGAAAGACGTGGAAATGGCGGATATCGTCCTTTGAAGAACGTCATAGGCCTATGGCTTTTAGAAGGCATAATGAAGGATTTTAAGACTCGTCCTTCTTCGTCTAAAGAATGGGAAAAATTAATTTCAAGTGCGGCTAAATTAAAAGCACCGAAAGAGCTACTTGATGTGAGTGATCCAAGTTTTGGTAATCCCGCATCAATGAAGCATGCAATTGATGCGCAATTAAAGAAACGAAAGATCGCTTTGCCTAAAGATTTAGCAAGTTACACACGATTAATTTGTGATTCACTAGGCAAAGGACACGCTGACGCAAAAGATTTATTTGAACGATTAACCGGACGTAAGTTTAAACGAATTCTCATGGTCGGCGGTGGTTCACGTAATCAACTATTATGCCAAGCTACTGCAAATGCATCTGGCATCCCAGTGGTTAGTTTTAACCTTGAGGGAACTGCAGTAGGGAATATTGCTTCTCAGATTATTGCTTCAAAAGCAGTAAAAGACCTTAAAACGTTTAGAAGCCATCTAGGTAAGTCACTCAATCAGACTACCTATGAGCCACAGGGCTAAAGAGATTTAGGGAAAAATTTCTCTAAAGAATTTAAATTCTTTATCGTACTCTTTTTTGCTCCAGGGTCAGTAATTTTTGAAATCAAGGGAGCCTCTTTTTGAATAGGTTTTGGAGCAAGCTGTGTGTGCGATAAAGAACCTGTAAGTGAATACTCTTTAAAAGCCTGATCGAGTTTTGTTGGAGAAATAGACTCCGCAGTACCTAGTTCCTGAGCAAATAAACTGACTCTTAACTCTTCAATCAGCCATCGCATAGGAGTAGGGGCACTATCTTTAGACGGCCTTAGTTTATTTTCTGCAGCAATGTATTGAGAAATAACCTTAGACTTTTCTGCATCTTTAGCAGGATTTTTTCTCCAGCGATCTGCACGCAGCTGCATTCCTTTTAGATAACGAGGGAAGTGCTGTAGACGTTCGAATGGTACGTTTTTTAAAAAATATGGATTTATTAGACTATCTAGGTCGCTCGATAATCCAGGATAAGGCTGGGTGTGTACTTGAAGTGTTATTCTCAGTGTTAGAATTTCTCTAAGTAATTCTACGTAGCGAGAAACAATATTTTTTAAGTCAGCCTTAGCATTAATTACAGCTTTATTAAAAGTTTCTTGTTTGAGTGAATCAACTTTGTGTTGTCCTAAAACACGCGATGAATCGCAAACCCAACGTTTAATTGAATTAAAGGTGTGGCTTTGAATTTCATCTATAGGTGCGAGGGTAGCAGTCAGTGCAGCTAGGTTTCTTATGCTGCGTAAGTCTCTCTCAATCCATCCGAGTTCGTGACCTAAAGCTTTGTCGAGTAGAGCACTTATTCCTAATCGTGATTCTTTGAGCGCTTCACTTTCTGTTTTAAACAGACGTAGTGAAACACCATCTTTTGATGCACATAGCCCTGGAAAAGCAAAGGCTGGAACACCAGCCAGTGTACTGACTTGTATTTTTAGAGGTATATCACCAAAGGCCCATGTATTTTGGGATGGTTTTTCCCAACGCGCACAAGCGTTTTGCCATGCCTCAGGATTATGTTTCGCAATATTTTTACTAGCTTCATGCGTATGAGCTTTGAGTGCTAAAGCTAGTTGATCTAATTCTCGATGTTGAGCAATGATAGATCCTTCAGCATCGATCACACGCACTTGTACTCTCAAATAATCAGGTGGTTGTTTGCCCTCCCAAAGAGAAGCGGTGATGTGCATCTTGAAACGCTCCCGCATTTCAGATGCAAGCGACTCTGCTACTGTTTCTCGTCTACCAGTTAGTCTATCACGACTACGCAATGCCTCTGTTAATAAAGTAACATGATCGCTTAATGGAATGAATGCTCTTCTTAGATCTTTTGGAAGTGTTTTTAAATAATGTTCAACTTTTGCTTCTAAATGACCCGGAACAGCCCAATCAAGTGCAGCGGCTGTTAGCGTATTTACTTCACTTAATTTTACATCGATTGTAACGCCATCATCTTCCTGGCCTGGCTTGTAGATGTAGTGGATAGGAATTGCATGATTAGCTAATGGTAGGGATGCGGGAAAGGACTCTAAATCAACGACTATTTCTTCTGTGTCATGAAGATCGGAAGTCTTGAGATACAAGTATTCTGAATTTGTAGCCCGCTCCTTACGAACTAGTTGTGATAACTCAGCTATAGAAGAAATTCCTTCAGGGCCCGTTTTATCTAATGTAAAATGAGAAGCGTAAAATCTGTAAAGAGCCTCATCTATATTAAGCGTTCCCTGACTTCGCGAACGTGTTAAAGATTCAATCAGTTTATCTTTTATGGCACGGTTATGTACGATGAAATCAAGAGGAGCGTTAATTGTGTCATTAACTAAGCCTTCTCTTATAAATATTTCAGTTGCTGCTACAGGATCGATTTTGCCATAGCCTACTGCACGGCTATCTATTTCTAAGCCATAGAGGCGTGTTTTTTGTTTTACTCGTACACTGCCTGCATTTTCATCCCAGAAAGGTTCTGAGTATGAGACTTTAGTCACATGCTTACCTAAATCTAAAGCCCATATCGGATCTAGCTTTGCACAACAACGCGCATACAGGCGTGTTGTTTCCATAATCTCCGAAGCCATAATCCAGCGAATATTGCTAGGTTTTTTCGCACGAGATTCTGGTTGATTTTTTACACCGGGCTTAGACTCAGTGTTGCGTTTAAATAATGCAGAACCTGGAAATAATACTACTTTGCGATCATGGGTAACTTTAAAGCCTGAGCCTTCATTTTCTTTAACTCCAATATTACCCAATAATCCAGCGAGTATACTTCTATGAATAGCCCGATAACCAGGTGTGTCGGATCCTAGTTTAGGATGATCTGATTCAGACTGGTTAGTTTTAGAATTTCTATCGGATAATTTATGATTTTTAAGTCCATCGAATACAGAGCTAAAATGGATTCCCTTACGTTCTTTAAGCACTTCAATTAATTGTTGGTGGATGTCTCTCCACTCTCGCATGCGAGCATAACTAAGAAAGTGTTCCTTACAGAATCTTCTGAGCTTTGACTGCGTCATCGAATCAAATTCGTTATGATACGCTTCCCAAATATTTAGCAGTGTTAGAAAATCAGAATCTGGGTGTACAAATCTTCTATGTGCGTTATCTGCTTGGGCCTGATTTTCTAAGGGTCTTTCTCGCGGATCTTGAATACTTAAACCGGAAGCAATGATAAGTACTTCTT
>Ga0208380_1000272_pt1 | contig 14816 bp, 14 predicted proteins | sample CryBogCBE27Jun07_FD_184570 | JGI IMG/M metagenome (GOLD analysis project Ga0208380, IMG submission 184570) | Freshwater microbial communities from Crystal Bog, Wisconsin, USA - CBE27Jun07 (SPAdes) | ecosystem: Environmental > Aquatic > Freshwater > Lake | place: Crystal Bog, Wisconsin, USA... | reverse complement strand
TATACGAAATATTTCAAAATTCAAGGGTATAGGTTTATCAAGTTGCTGACCGCTATAATCATCTGCGAGCTTCATACCATACGAGTCAGTATTAGCGCGTGTAAGATCTGTAAGATCACCGTGTACGATATTATCCTTAAATGAAAGGTACAATCTATTTGTTTCAGTGGCTATAGAACTGCCTTTAATTAAAGAAGTAATAGCTGTATTAGATAAACTAAACTTACCATCAACAGATATTTTACTAAGTTTATCCATATTGAGCTTAGGTAATGAAATAATATTATCTTCATAGAGATGATATTTAAATCTAACTGTAGGCGATGTATATCCGATACTATTAGTTTCTAAATTAAAACTTAATTGCTGTTCTTCAATACAAGATAAGATCCTACAAAATTTCTTTATATCAGGTATATTAAGCTTCCTGGTTAAATCAACACTCTTATCGTTGTATTGAGCGCTAATTACAATAGCGTTATCATTAGTAGCTATTATTGTCTTAATAAGACCGGGCTGTATATCCAATACAGCACTTTCTGACACTCTACTAATAGGTGTCAGAAAGTCATTAACAAATCGATCTTTGTCTGTAATATTAAGAATCATCGCCTCAATAATAAGCTAAATTTACTTTTTATCAACACTATTAATCGTTTGTAGTAACTGTTTCTGACTTTTTTTTAATATCAGTAAAAGATGCAATAATTTCTTGCTGTGTCTCAATAAGAGTATTAAGCTTTTTATCGATGGCCTCAAGTCTCTCAAAAATACGTACAGAATACGGGCTTTCGTTGAAGTTTAATTCAAGTTGATTTGGATTGTTGTATGTCGGTGCAGCTTGCTGTGTGACAGGTTGTGCAGCAGGTGTCTGTAGTGACGCTAGTGAAGGTATTACTACAGGACCGGGTGCAGAAACTGGAGCGGCTTGTTCAAGTGGAACTGATACAGTGACAGGAGCTGCAGTGACAGGAGCTGCAGGTATAGGTTGAGGTTGTTGCTGTACACGAGGGATTGACTGTACAATACTATCTGGATTAATTGAACTTGTAATAGGCTTAAGACTACTTACAATGTTTTTATCTAGTTCTTTCATTTCCCCGAGATTTTGCCCAAGGAATTGCAATGCTAGATATTTGGCTTCATCGCCAGATACTTCTCTAATTACTTGTTCCATTAGTCTTCAAGCCCCTTAAGAAGTTCATCAATAGTGTCATCATCAACACTTGCTGTAACAGCTTCCTTTACAGGAGCTGGTCTGACTGCAGGCGTAGGTGCAGGTGTAGGTTTGACTGCAGGTGTAGTAGGTGCTTCATCAGCTTCATTGTCTTCTACATCGACACTGCAATGATAATGCTCCTTAAGCATATCTACAAGCTCATCATAACTCTTAGCGGTTACATATGTCTCAAGATCATGAATACCGTTATATACATCCTCGTAATCATCAGGCGAAAGGCCTTCAATTTCCTTCGGAAGAGCAAACTTTGTCGATACATATGTCGGATAATCGCCCTGCTTCTCTACCTTAATTCTAAGATTACAACCTTTAGGAGAAAGATCAAAAATACGAGGACCGAAATCAGCTGACTCTTCACCTTCAATAGCATCCTTAATGATTTTATCGATCTGACGACCATAGCGAAGAACTTTAATTGTACCGTTATTTTCAGGTGTAACAGGATCGTTTACAACATAGACATTTACCATCCAGTTTTCACGACGATTAAGTGCCTTTGACTTTTCCTTTTCCTCTTCAGTTCCATTACGACGAATACGGAAAAACTCTTCAGAGATTGGATCTCGCTGACCCCAAGTTGCAGGGCTAATACAGGTTACAAACTGACCGGTTGCAAGGCTATTCCAGCCGTAAGAATAATAGTTAAAAAATGTCTTATTAGGGTCCTTAATATTAGGGAGAAGGCGAACAATGTATGTATTACCAGGTACAGTCTTAAGAATATCCTTATACTTAGTATTAGTTGTACTAGTCTCTGTCGACTTAGTAAGAGCGGACTTAATGCTATCAAACATTGATGATGTAAATGCGGGGTTCATATTATTTTTATAGTGTAGTTTGTATTTTTAGTTTATGCAATTATTTTTTTGTGTTATTTTTTGAAGGCCTAGATTAACAAATTTACGCGCTTTATTAGAATTTAAAAACTTAGTTCTAAAAATTGATAAATTGTTAATCAAGTCAGATCCTATAATAAAAGAAAGAAGCTCAGAATCAACTGTTCTTAAATTTTTATCAAAAAGATCGTAACCAAATAGACAATAAACATTTACTCCATGGTCCTTTAAATGCAAGAGAAAGGAAAAGGTATCATTTGTTTTATGATTAATATAATCACACACTGTTATATTCTGTTCTCTACAAAAATTAGATATAAACAATAACGACGACTGAATGTTTTCTAGTTGCTCTATGCTATCAGGGCTTTTCATCAAAAGTTTTTGATGGTAAAGAGTATAAGCCTTTGTAGCTTTAAGTGTTGTATAATATTGTAGGTCGAAATACTGCTCATCCGAATAGATATTATACGGAGCTTTTATAAACTCCTCAATTTTAATATGAGGAAAATTCTTAAAAAATAACGCTATTTTTTTAAGATAGGATATTTGCTTTATATCTAAATCATTAAAATCTTTTCTGTATTTAAAAGGTTGATTCCTTTTTTGTCTAGAGACTTTTAAGTGTGTATTATAGATATGCTGTTCAAAATCCGTTACAGTGGTTATATCTAGCATTAAACGATTATATTTTAGCCTTTATCGTTATTCAAGGGCGATCCTTTTGAGTTAAGATATTTCATTATGTATTTGCTTTTATATAAACTTGGATCAAACTTTAAAAACATCTGCACGGTAGCAAAATCTGTCTCTACATCACAGTAAATTTTGAACAACTCTCTTAACGCTTTATTTTGTAAAAGAATTAAAAAAACATTAGCTAAGTTCATTTTTTTAGTATGTAATAAGGTTACAAACGAACAAAAAGAGAGAAATAGATGTTCAGCCTCGTATTCGGCTAATGTACTGTCATCGGTTATTTTTTTCATTACTTTGATAATAACTAATTATCGTAGTAATGATTTAAATCAATGTTTTATAGAGAAAGGCTAGCTAGAGTGTTAATAGTAGAATTAGATGCTTCTGTATCATTTACGTGTTCATCTTCTGTTAAGGTAAGTGTAGAGTAATCAATACGTAAAACACAGCTACCAAAATTCGGACCAAAGCGGTTTTTCATCATACCCATTTTAATAACACCGAGCTCTCTATCGGTAGGTTCTTGCCAGATACTTAAAATGGCATCTGCTGTCATCGCTAGGCCCATACTTTCAGAAATTGTATTCATACCAGGATCTGAGACTGAAAAACCAGATCTATTTAACTGAGTTGCTGAAATAATCGGACAGTTAAACACGTATGAAAGAGCTCTAAGTTGCTCTGTAATCTTTTTAATTTTCTCGTAACTATTATTACCGTCTTGAATGGTAAAAAGATTAACATAGTCAACAACAATTGCGTCAAATTTAAATCCTTGAGATAAAAGCTTTTTAATATATGCCTGCAGGTAGCCAATAGTAATTGTAGAAGGCGGAAATTCCTTAATAAGAATTTTTGCTTCAGGATTTGAACTCGCATGATTATCTAAGCTATTTTTAAGTGTAGCTGTATCTGTTTTAAGTCTACTAAGAGGAATTTTTGTAATGTTTGAACTTAAACGTTGAGCGTAAATCATCTCAGGCATTTCAAGTGTTACAAGCAATACACTCTTACCTTGATTAGCTATATTAATAGCTACATTACCAAGAAAAATACTCTTACCGACGTTTGTTTCTCCAGTAAACAGATATAGAGAACGCCCTGCTTCTAAGAAACCGCCACCAAATTTTTCATTTAACCAATTCCAACCTGTAGATATATGATTGACTTCTGATTGTAAATTTTCTACAAGAAGATCAGAACTTTTAAACAAATCTAACCCACAATTTGTTGTTAGTGATACATTACATGCCTTTTCAAATTTGTTAAGAATTGTAGATGTATCGATTTTATTTTTATTAAGATCATCAACTACTTCCATCATTGTATGGAATACAGCTTTCTCTTTTAAGAACGTCTCTGTATTTTGAGATAGCTCGTCTGGATTTAAATTTTTATCAATATCTGTAAAGGTATTTACAACTTTTTTAAAAGAAGTCTTAAGTTCAGTTGTTGTAAGATACGCCTTAATCTCTGTTAAGGTCGGGCTTGCGTTTCGCTTTACAAAAAAGTCTCTAATAATACCAAATATATTCTTAATATCATCATTCTTAAAATATTTTGGATCAACGTAATCAATAATCGAAGATAGGTATGTCTCGTCAGTCAGTGCTTTATACACAAGCACAGTTTCAAAGTAATCTAAATCAAGCTTCGACATGCAAATATAATACCATCTTACGCTATTAATAGCTAGCGTATTCTTTCAGAAATTGAGTTTGGTTTTTCTGAAATGTTTTATCATTAAAGTCTCTTAATCCAGGTGAGGCATGAATAAGATGAACGGGAGCGACTCCGATTTTTAGTTTCTTTTTATTAGCATCTAAACAGCTAGCTATATCGTAATGATGAAAAGTGTAATTTTCATTAAACTTCCAACCTGCAGCTTTTACTTTCTTGACATTTACTGACATGAATACACCGTCAATAATAGCAACTCTTACTGGTACAGGACCAAACGGTGTAGTCATAGATCTACCATCATGAAGATGAGCTACAGCACCGTGTAAGTTACCACTTCCAAAACCACCACACATTAAATGCCAGAGGGCTGGAGATTGAATTTTACAATTATTGCCTCCTGCTACACCAATGATGTCATAATCTTTATGATATTTTTCAAGCTTTGCCTCTAGCAGTGCATCGTCAAAATATACATCATCATGACAAAAAGCTATATAATCGTAAGTATGATCGGAGTATAAAAATTCATTATAACGCTTACTAAGACTCTCTTTATTATTCTTGTAGAGATGCAATGCAATTGGATTTGTAATATATTCATTTATTACATCAATACTATCTTTAAGTATAGGTGTTGAATCTCCCTTAGTGCATGAAAATATAGCTATGTTACTCATAAAACAAAAAATGGTGAATTACTCTGAAAGCCGCCTACAGCTGTTAAACCTTCGTTAGTCATCAAATATAAAACACCTTCATCTAAGGATTTAAATTTCTTATACGGTAGTGAAGAAAAAGCGTTTGTTAGGAAGTTTGCATAAACCGTACTACCGGATCGTGCCAAATACACATTATTGGATAGTTTATTATAAATCCAAAGACCGAATGTACCTTCAAGCTTAGAAAGAGCATCACATAATGCTGATACCTCAGTTAAACCATCATCTGTTGCTTGACTCAATAATGCTGGGATTACAGATGAATCAACTTCATTATAAAATACACCTTTATTAAGTGTTTTCTTAAGAGCCTTATCGTTCGTTAATACCCCATTATGTGCTACAACCCAGGTACCGCATACGAATGGATGAGATGTTTCAGGTTGAAACTCACGGACTGAGCTTGTTGGAGCTTGAGTATGACCGAGATAATAATAAAAATCTTTAGGTCTTAGATTGATTTCTCTGTTTGAGACTTGCATATCTTCATGCATATCAGCAATACCTTCAATATGCATTCTCGCATCATAATCAAAGCTTAAAAACAGCCCACCATAGGCAAAACTACCTCTGTCTTTACATTGATCGTAAATATCAGTAAATTCCTTAAAATTGTTTGATCCAAATATAGCGCAAATAATATTGTACCTCCATTAATATTATACCATGGAGAATAAATAATTCAAGCATATGAATCGTGATATACACTTAATTTTTGAAGCTTATAGAAAAAAGCAATTACAACTTATCAATGAGATGGATATTGGTGCAGATTTACCAGGAGTTATTGGTGCTGTATCACCCGGAGTTGCTGAGAGGGAGAAAAGTGCAGATACATATATTTTTAAACTTCTTAAGTCGAAAAATCCTGATAAATCTCATGATGAAATAGTAAAAATGGTTGTGGAGCCTCTCTACAAAGCAATTTTTATCGATAATAAATTTTCAGCTTCTGGGTCACATAAAGATCAATTAGCTAAATTACAAACAGCTTTAGAAAATGAGCTAGCTAAGTCATATCCAAAAGCACAATCTGGCTATACAGCAAGAATTATTAAGAATTTCTTAGCACCTGTTGTAAAGATATTAGATGCAGATTCAAATAATGTAACAGGTGGTAGGGAAGCTGTAAAGGCAGTAAAACAAGCAGTTGATAAAGCTGCAGCTAAAGATGAAGTTATAATTCCTCAAGAACCAAGTGAGTCTGGCTCAGCAGAAGGTGATCGTAATGTATCTTCTACAGATCGCACAACAGCACAGGTGCAGCAAATTGTTGATAGTTTAATTGACGATCAGGGTGTTATAGAAAAACATGTACATGACGATGCTGCTCAAAAAATACGTGATAGTGGTGGTCTAGGTATAGGTGACGATCGCGCAATTGCGGCAAAAGTAAAAACAGTCATTAATGATCTAGTAAGAGCTGGTGTATATGAGAGAAAAGGACAGACTATTAGATTAGGTAAAAATTATGACGATTTTGAACAACATCGTGGCTCAACTGAACCATTTATGTCCGATGTTGATGTTATTGATACATATACTGGTGGTAATAAGCCTGTTAATCCTTTTAAAGGGTCAGCAGGCGATAGTATGTTTGGTTAAACATTTCCAAGTAAGTGATCCCAAGGGATATTCCTTGAATATTTGAGAGGATCTTCAATACCTACATCTATAAACCCCTTTAATCGGAGAGCGCACGCTGTGCATTCACCGCACGCCTCATCTAAGCCCTCATAACAGGTCCAGGTATTCGCAAAGTCAACACCTAGAGAGATACCTAGTTCAATAATCTCTTTCTTTGACTTATCAATAAGTGGTGCTTCAATTGTAATTTTATTTCTGCGGTTAAGAGCTGTAACATTATTAATAGCAGAAAGAAATTCTGGTGACCCATCGTAAAAACCTGCTACGCTGTCAGCTTGTGCTGCACCGTACCAAACAGTATCTATATCTCTATCCTCAGCTATACCAATTAAAATTGATAGAAACGTCATATTACGGTTGGGTATATACGCTGTAGATTGCGGGTCACCCATAATTTGTGTTGTCTTTGGTACTTTAATGTCGCTATTTGTTAGCGCAGATGTTTTATACTGATTAATAAATGGTAAAGGTAAAATATTATATTGTGTTATATTATCTAATAATGATAGTTGTTGTTCAGCACAACAAAGTTCCTTTTTATGTCTCTGACCGTATTCAAATGAAACTGCATGCACGTGTTTAAATTGTTTAGAAGCTAGGTGTAAAAGTACAGTTGAGTCGGCACCGCCGCTAAAACTTAAAATAACAGAGTTTCGGGACATAAATATATTATATATGATAATTGATCATGTTCCAGATCGAAAAGGTGGTATATACAGCATTATTAATATTCATAACAATAAGCAGTATATAGGGAGCACAGTAAATTTTAAAAAACGTATAAAAGCTCATATATTACACTTAAAGAATAAGTCACATCATTCACCGTATCTTAACAATGCAGTTCATAAACACGGTATGCGATCATTTTGTTTTAAAATATTAGAAGTTGTAAATAACTTTGATATATTACTTGCGAGAGAGCAATACTATTTAGATATCTTTAAAACATACTTACCTGAGAATGGTTATAATGTATGTAGTATTGCTGGTAGTCATATAGATGTATGTAAGTTTGGTACTGTAATACTGAAGAGATTGGTCGACGGTATGATTTTTCAAGCACCTAGTGTAAGAATATTTGCAGTTAATCATAATTTAACTGAATCAGATGTACGTGGTGCATTAAGAGGGAATATATGTAAAGGTTTTTGTGTACCTGATAAAAATATTGTCTATCGACAGTTAATAGATCCTCAAGGAGTAATTCATAATATTTATAATTTAAAGGATTACTGTATTTTTTATGACTTAATGGATATGTACAAGCCACTTGCGCGCGTGCTACGAGGTGGTATTAATGAATATAATGGCTGGCATCTACCAGGCAATGAAATTAAGAAACCGCTTAAAATACTCATAGGTCCAGATGGACAGTTATATAGTTTTTATAATACGGATAAATTTGCAAAAGAAAATTATTTAGTTAACGCCACTGTACGCAATATTTTAATCGGTAAAATAAAAGAATTTAAGGGCTGGAGATTGCCCTAGTCTTGCTCGTCTTGCTCATTGGAAATTGTATTATCTTCGACATGACTATTATTCATATTATTATATTTGTAATCATCTGCAAGCTTCTTATCAAGCTCAGGAATAATAAAATCTTCAAAGAACGAAAGATCCTTTACAAAATTCTTAGCATAACCAAGCTTATCGCCCTTCTTATACTTACCTGAATCCATACCGACAACATAGGTAGAACCAGTTTGTTCGATAATACCGCGTGCAGTAGCCATCTGAAGTAAACCACTGTATTTGTTGAGTCCTGACTTAAATGATAGATACATTTCTGCCTCAAGGAACGGTGGCACAAAACGATTCTTAACCGTTAGTGCACGAATTGTGGTGCCGGAGTATTTGTTAGCTTCAGCTAGCTTACTTGTATTAACTGCTCCCGAATCACCTTCGCCTTCTTTCTCATTACGCTTTGCAAGTTGAACAAGAATACTAGCCATATAAACAGGACCTGATCCGCCTGACTGAGTCTTAACAAGAGATGGGAACATAGCACCAGGATCAGAATAGGTATGATTGGTGAACATAATCGTAACACCGGCCTTACCAGCCTTGTAGGTAAGGGTTCTAAGCATTGACTTAAGTGACTTAGCTCTAAGACCCATGTCAGCTGCTGACTTATCCTTAGCAATATCGTCGATTTCTTTCTGTGAAGAAAGATTACCGAGACTGTCAATGCTAATAATAAACTTACCCTGTTGACCTGCTTCAATCACGCTATCAAGAAAAGCTGAAATCTGATTACGACATTGATCAACTGTATAAACTGGTACATATTTCGTCTTACTAGCATCAAGACCGACACCCTTTGTTGAGCTTTCATCAATAGCAAACTCTGTATCAAAAATTACAGGAATAACACCTTGCTTCTGAGCGTTAGCAAGAATCTTATTAACAATAAACGTCTTACCGGTCATTGACTCTCCCGAGAAGCCAACAATACGGCCCTTAGGAATACCACCCTTACGACAGCTACCACCGAGAATAGCATTAAGAGCATAACAACCTGTATCATACCAGGTGTCGACATTTGACAATGCATTTTCATCAAGCATTGTTGCTTCACTATTCATAGCGTCAAGTTTCTTAAAAATATTATCAATCTCTTTACTCATATATTAGATAGTAAATGCACTATTTGTATAATCAACAAAAAAATACCCGATCTTGCGATCGGGTATTTTAGTTAATTTGATGCAGATTACGGATGTTTACATCAAAAATTTTATTTTACTCGTCAAAAAGCTTGACGACACCTGCATTAGCAGGGGTAACGAGAGGAGCATCGACAAACAACTTGCTGTACTGATCAGTAAGACGAACGTCGTTCTCTACATTAATACCATGAACGGTATTAGCATAGCTATACTTCCACTGTGTACCCTCTTCCTTGTTCTTGTCAGAGACAAACTCGCGGAAATAAAGAGGGATGGTCTGTACGTTAAGCTGACCCTGAGGGGTAGGCTGAACGTGAATAATTGCTGGGTTCTTAACCACAAATGTCGTGTCGTCTGAGGAGACGAGCTCGCCAATGGTCGTGCGACCGATGTGATCAATGAATGTGATAAGATTTGGTGTATCGCTCATAGATGTATATATTAAATCCTGTGTATAAAAAAATCAACTAATCTAATCCCAAAAGATCAAATAAATCTGTCTGAACTGCCATCGCTGGATCTTTAAGTCTCCAATTAACAGCTTCATAAAAGCGCTCAATTACCTGAAAAATAATTTTCTTAAAAATAAATTCGTAATCCGGTTCAAATATTTCAGCAAACTCCTTCGGATAGTAGTATTTGTATCCAATTACGGATATACCGTATTTGTTCGGCTTACGAACGTAGAAATATCTAATCTTATCACCAGAGGCGATTGATTCATATTTTCTTTCAATATTAAACTTTTCAAGCAAAAGATTATGATAATAAGCAGCCTTTACGTGAATTGGCATTCTCTTTACAGTATTAAATTCTTTACAGTTTGCTGCATATTTCTCGTAACCCTTAATACCCATAACGGATGCTATATCTTCAACAGGTAACGTTTTAAACGTTTCATACGTTTCTGTAAAAACTTTATTTGTTTCCGCTAAGCTCTTTGTCGTGATCATCGTCTCAATAATACGCTTGACATAGGGCTTAATTTGTGCTGGCATCGTAGTGCGTACAACTTCAACACCTGTATACTTAAACTTGTTACACGGAATACCTTCAACGTCAAGAAGATGTAGTACATATCGTTTCTTTTGTAAGAAAATACCACTATCGGCAATCGCTTCACGTTTAAAGACAAGACGGCAATCGGTTGAATTAAGTGCGCGTTTTCCCCATTTAACGATTTCAGTATTTAGGTGATCTTCAATATCTTGTACCGTTTTATAATATTCTGATGTAACGTTACCCTTATCGTCGTATGTGGCAATTTTCTTTGCGTTGATCAAGTGCTTAATTGAAATGTAGCTACTATCCGTATCATTGTAAATAATAGGTGTATTTTCGGCTAGATACTCATCTGTGAGATCGGTATTCGTTTTAATATAGTCTGTTAATATTTGATTAGACTGTTTAATAACGGCTTGACCGGTGAGAGTAATTGAATTAGCAAGATCATCGTCGCCAAGAGGGCTGTGCTTATTACCAAAATAACCGTAAATAGTATTAATAAGAATCTTAATAGTATGCTGACGTATGTTAAGACTGTCGATTTCATTTTGTAATTTTTTGTAATTTGGATCTGTTTCCTTGACGCCGATTGCTGCTTTTTTTGCCTTGGTTAGAAGCTTCTTAATTTCAACACGCTTTTTATAATAATAATCAACAGTAATTGGAATAATGCCTTTCTCTTTTTGAGTGAAGAGAACCTTAGCTTTAGATATAGCTATTTGTTCTTTCTTAATAAAAGATGCAAAGTCGTTATGTGTTAATCTAAATTCACGTCCATCGACATGCTTTACTATAATATCAGTTTCAGTCTTCTCTACAATTTTACCTATCTTGGTCTCAGGCGATAGATTGAGAGTAATCATCATGTTTGGATACAGACTGTTAGCGTCAAAAGACACAATGTGCTCCTGAAAATCTCTTTGTGGTTCACCAACATATGCACCAGCGTTCGGCTTACCGCCTTCCTTAGTTTCCTTTACAAATGTCGGAATACGTTTATCTTTAGTACGAGCACGGATTGAGCACAAACCTGTAATAACAGATAGTGATCCAAGTGCACCTTCAAATGTTGTAAGGCCTGCGTACGCAATCATTCGCAAGAGCTGAATATATTGGAGCTTCTTTTCAAGATTGATAAGAAGGGTAACGTCCTGAATGTTATATTCAACAAATAACTCCCAGTTGTCTACAGATAAGCTCGCAAGATCTGTATCTCCGTAATCAATCTTACGTTGATCTAATTCAATTTCACCGATTGCATCGAGTTTATATGATTCACGTAATACTGGACAAAATCGTTGATAAATTTGTAAATAATCAACACACGATATGCCTTCAATATGCCAGCGGGTTTGTTCGCGGCCGAACTTACCCATAAACGTACGCGCACGAATTGCACCGATTGGCGATAAACGACGTACTTCGTCTTCACCGAGAATTCTCGTCATTCGGTTTACAATATAGGGAATATCAAAGAATTCTGAGTTCCAGCCTGATAAAATATCTGGATAATTATTAGAAAAGAAATCCAAGAATTTGGTAAACAAATCATGCTCAGACTTACAGTAAATATAATCCGTCTTATCGTTAGCTTTGGTAAATGGCTTTGTACCCCAAACAGTATAGCGTTCAGTTATTGTGTCATAGATCGTGATGACATTAATAGGATCTTGCGGGTTATTAATGTCAGGAAACGCATCAGGACTATAAGTCTCGATATCGATAAAGTATACCTTTAACGGAAACTGACTAAATTCATCCTTTTCATTATCTTGCCAAAATGTATCAATAAGAAATTGCTGATGTACGTTAAAATTGTCAAATACACGAACAATACCATTGTCCTTAATATAGCGCGCGCGCTCAGATTGATTCTTAAATCGCTTCTTTTTTAACTTCGTATTAAAAATACTCATCGTATCCGGAGCATTATTTGTCTCCAGGAAAATATACGGTTCGTATGTAGATTGAATTGTGACTCTATTACCCTGGTCATCCCAGGTATAAAGGTTCATAGTTTGAGTACGCTGAGAGTATGCTACATTTCTAAACACAACAATAGTATACAGGCATACGCCTGGCAGGTCAACTAGCTTATACCATTAATTTTATTGAGTAATTTGCGCTCAGGGTGACCGTATGGTAATGTAAACAATTCAACGTATTTGTTAATATTGTCTTCATTTTCAAGCCATCTTGTCTCAGCAGTTCTGCGAGCTTTTGCAGAAGCATTCATGTATTTACCCTTAGTAGAAAGTACTTCCTCTACAAGAGAAATCATTTCATCACCCGTATCGAACTTATAGGGAGCATCTTTATATGTTACTAAGTTCTGACAAGCTATTGGTAATCCGTAACAATTTGCTTCAATAAATTTAAGATCAGATTTTGACTTGTTAAAATTATTATTCTGTAAGGGTGCTACCAGCATATTAACATTAAGCTTACTAATTTTCTCCGGGTAGCTGTAAAGCTGTTCCCATGGATGATATTCCATTTCACCGTTTTGAATAAACGGGTGCAACGATAAAGGATAAGCACCAAGAAATACCCACTGGTACTTGTGTCTTGTTGATGCAATAATTTGATTAACATGTGCAAAATCATCATTTTGTCCTACACGATTATCTACATCAAAATGAGCTCCAGAGCCTGCATATAGAATTCTTGGCTTTTTTCTATAACGATCAAAATTATCAGAGATCTTTTTCTCATTATAGTAATTACCCATCCACCATTTAGGTATATAGTTTGGAATAACCGTAATATTTTTATTAGCAGTTTTACCCATATAATATTCCTTCATAAAATCACAAGTCACTGTAATCTCATCACACAACTCCATAATCTCCTGTGCAGTAGCACGAATTTTTGGATCTGTAAAAGCGGGTTTAAATTTATTATAATCAGGAATATCTTCAGAAAATACGAGATCATCAATTTCGTAAATAAGACGGAATCCCAATTGCTTGCTAATCTCTCTTAAGAATTTTACAAATTGTAATTGATGTTCTGTCGCTTGACGCTGAATACGCACTGCCTGAGCGCCTCTAAAATAATTTGGATCTAAATTCATCACAGTACTACCGTGAACTGTGAGTTTTTGATGTGCATTAAGAAGATGCTCAGGCCAAATCATTCTCCAAAAACCACACCCACTATAGTCAGCGTAATATTGAATTACTCTCTTTAAATTCATTTCAGGTGGAACAGGTACTTCCTGTAAGGCTGGCTGAGGCGGTATCATACTACCACCGAAAGGTGATGGCGCAAATGGGCTTGCAAACGGAGAGTTAGGAAAAGGATTGAACATATATGTGAGTATATTTTATGATGTGTATTCGTTGAAATCTACTCGTCGAGTAATACCGTTGGATTTTTCTAAGAAAATGACATTACCAGTAGCCGCTTTAATGCTTTCTTTACGGTGACTTATAACCATAATAGATTCATTAAATTTCTCAATACGCTCTTTAAGGATGTTAATTACCAATTCTACACCGCGTTCATCAAGACTTGAATCAAAAAGCTCGTCGTAGATACTAAAGTTAAAACAAACATCACCTTGAAGTCTTCTAATATCCATAAAGGCAAAGAGGCATGCTAAATCAACACTCTTGCGTTCAGCACCGCTAAAATTAAAATACGAGCACTCTTTACCTTTAATATCGACTATTTTTTCTTCAAAGTATTCGTTAAATTCACATTTACAATTTGCGTCCATCTTACCTAGATAATAGGCGAGTTTTGCATTAAACAGCTGCAAGATCTTAGTAACGATATATGATTTAACACCCTCTTCAGATACTACAAACTTAGCTACATCATAATCACTCAATACTTCTTTAAGTTGATCGAGCTCGGTCTGTAGTTGTGTGCATTTATTTTTTTGATCAGCAATTGCGCTATCAAATGATAATGATGTTGTTTCAAGATCATTTAAGTCTTGTATGAGCATCTTTTGCCATTCTTTTAGCTGAGTTAAACGATCGTTAAGACTATTAATATCTTTTTCCTCTAAAGCAATTTTATGAATTTCACTTTCAAGAGTTCTTACCGTTTGCTTTACTTCAGTTTGTTTTGTTATTATCTGACGTTCTTTAATACTTTGATTGTCAATAAACGCCTCATGGTCGCTTATAAGTGCAGTAAGTTTTTTCTTCTCTTCTTCAATGTGCGTTTTATCATTGTCTTTTATAACACGTAAACAAGACGGACATTTATCTTTACCAGAAATAACGTTTTTAATTTGTTTTTCAAGTTGAGTTATAAGCGTTTGCTTTTCACTCTTTTGATGCCTAATAGACTGTAG
>Ga0208380_1000270_pt1 | contig 14883 bp, 14 predicted proteins | sample CryBogCBE27Jun07_FD_184570 | JGI IMG/M metagenome (GOLD analysis project Ga0208380, IMG submission 184570) | Freshwater microbial communities from Crystal Bog, Wisconsin, USA - CBE27Jun07 (SPAdes) | ecosystem: Environmental > Aquatic > Freshwater > Lake | place: Crystal Bog, Wisconsin, USA... | reverse complement strand
TGGCTGGCGCTGTTAACAATATTTTGAATTATAGCAATGTTAGCACTGATTGAACTACTAGCTACACTACCGCCACTTAAGGTGTTATTAGCATATTGAATGACACCTGTTTGATATAATGTAGCAGGAGCATTGTTAGTAATGATAGCTTGTGCTAGGGTATTAATATAACCAATGGCGGCAACTGTGGCCGCTTGTTCATAGCTTTGAATTTCGTATATGCCATTGATCCAGTATTGTAAACCAGCATAATTACTTTGGCTATTGCCTCCGTAAATGATGTCATAACACAATGACCAAACAATATATTTTACATCTCGTTGGCAAGTGACTTTATTATAAGTTAATGTAGAATAGTTAGCTAACAAGTAAGCAACAATTTCAGCTTGTATAAATGTAATGTTGTTCAACAACAAACTAACAGCACTAACTTGTCCTTGAGAAGAACTATAAGTTACATTCAAGAAATTAATAGTGTTAGCCTGTACAGTTGATAGTCCAGTTAAGACTGTAGTACGAGAAGTAGCATAGCTTGTATAGTTGGTACCGTTGGCATAAGTTGGATTGACGACTGCTGGAGCAGAAGCTGTTCCACTGTTAATAACTGTAATGATATATCCAATCAGTGTACTAGCAGTAGTTGCGGCGTTAGATGATCCAACACCTGCGGTAGTAGTTTGTACTGTTGTATTGCTGGCAGTTTTAGTCCAAGCAGTAGTACCAGTAACAACATAACCAATAATAGATTGTAAGCGTGTAAATGCGCTGGCAACAGATGTATATTCTGTAGCAATGGTACTTACACCACTGCCGTTATAATAAGCATCAGCGGCAATAACAGTAGCACTATTACCGCCATATAATAAGTCAAATGTTATAGCATCGATTACATAGCCTGTATCTCTACGGCATGACGCTTCATCATACATAGAGATTGTTCCAGGATTCAGATTAGTATTAATATAAGCAATTACTTCGTCTATTAAGAATTGACGGTTAGCCTGTAACTCTGCCGCACCATTTGTAATACCAACTAGTGTACCATTTGATGTAGCTGTTGGATTAGCAAATGTTATAGTTGGAGCGCCGACAGTGCTAACATTATTAATAATAGTAGTGATAGAATTCATGCTACTAGTAACAGCACTAATTGCAGTATTGTTTCCAGCAAGTAATAGTATTACTTGATCGCGAGCGTAGTTAATACCGGCAATAGTCTGTGCTTTTTGGCTAGTAGTTACTGTTGAACTATAACTTCTTAGATAAGCAAAAGCCGCAGTTATTGAACGATAGTTTGTACCAAAAATCAAATCATCTAGTACAGCGTTGACAATTAATCCAACGTCACGTGAACACTTGGTTTGATCGTAAGTGAATCCTGAGCTTACAGTTACTGGTGGGAATGTAGGAGTAGGTATTACTCCTGTTACAATAATATTACTAATATTATTTAAAATACTAGTGATAGAAGCTTGTATGGTAGAGCTAGAGTTAATAGGACTTAACGCATTGATATTGGCAGCTAGTCCAGATAGAACGCCGGCAATTTCACTAGGAGCATTAGTGTTAGCTTCTATGCTACCGGTGGCAGTTACTAGACCAAATGTACTTCCACCTAGTGTACTACTGATAGTCAAGTGAGTTCCATCAACTATGCTGGCAATATAATAAGTTGTGCCTGCTACAAGATTACCAAAGCTAGTACCGCTGAATGTAATTTGACTACCAACACTCATACTGGTAGTGCTGGCTACTGTGATAAAATTCGCAGTACCGGTTATACTAGTGCTAGTTACGGTTACGTTACCAATATTGCTAACAATATAAGTACCAACTCCACCGGTGGCAGTTCCAAATGCGGTAATAACAGTATTGGCTGGAACACCGAATCCAGTTATGGTCATACCAACAGCAAATGTTCCTGTTAGTGTTCCACTAATGGTCATTGTGTTGCCAACGATAGCACCGTTGGTTGTTTTGGCAGTACCTGTTGTAGCTGTTACAGCTTCATTGATAATAGTTGGGCTACTTGATAATCCAGTGTTGGCATATTTAAATGCCAAGGCTGCTTGAATACTTTGGAAGTTACTACCAAATTCTAAGTCGTAGCATAAAGCAGTTATGACTTGTCCAATATAAGTTTGTAAATTGGCAGTACTAAATGAGTATGCTAAGATTTGGCTCTTAGCATTATTGATAGCTGCAGTAATTTGTTGTATACTTGAACTTACATCTGAATTATAAGCATCAAATAAGATACTAGCCTGTGTAGTAGTGTTGAATGTTGTACCTAGTATTAAGTCATAACCTACACCATTAACAAGATTTTGAATAATGTTAGTATAACGTGTCTTGTTAAAAGTAAATGTGTTTACATATTTTTGGTTTAAGTAGGCAATAGTTTCAGCTTGAATAAATGCCTTGTTGGCTTCTAACAAACTAGCGGCATCTTTAAAACCTTGTACGCTGTTATTGCCACCGGTAAATGTAACACTAAGCACTTGACTTTGATACTGATTAGGTCCTACTGTATAAGCAAGTGTTTGACGATAAGGACCTGGCTCTGTTAGCGAAGTACTGATTAAGTTTTGTGCTTGAAGTAACGCCGCACCAACACTTCTATAAGCATACTGCCACGCACGGCCTTCACGACCGGCAGGAGTATTACGTTGTGTATCATCGCCGCGTGTACTTACATATAAGTTTGTGCTACTGTAATAAGTGTTATTATCTACATAAAATTTAGAAGCCGCTTGTAAATCGTCTTGTCCATTTCTTACACCAAACCCGCTCATGCTTCCAGGATGGTCGCTTAGAGTAAGAGCTCCAGTCATAGTATCGCCATCACGTAAAACAACATGTTGACGTTGAACAGCTTCGGTAGCTACATAGTTTCCACTTAGGCTAGCATTGTAATCTGGGTCGTTAGTTTGTGCTACAGTTGGCATAGCACGTACACGTAATGCTCCTGCTACTTGTCCGTTTACAGTTTGTAAGAAGTTGTTGTTAGCGTAGTTAACAGTAACTGGTAATTGTCCGATTGTTGTACTAACACCTTGGCTAGCATAGACAGCATTGAAACTAGCTACTAGCGCAGGACTTGGATCACTCAAACGACCAATTGTAAACAAGTTAGCGTTAATCGGAGCACCTTGGCTAGGAGCTGCATCGTTAATCAAACCAACTGCGGTACTAGTAATAGTAACTTGTTTGTTATTTGTAACGTCAATTTGGATACCAGTACCAGCAACAAGGTTACGAGCAGTCAAACTACTACCAGTAGTACTACCCATGATAACTTGGTTAGCACTATAACTAGAGCCCGAGATCTTACCGTTGGTAGTGATAGCACCTGTAGCTGTAGAATTAACAGTAATACTAGTTGTACTAACCGGCGCTATAACAGTATATGATCCGTTATAAGCAGATGGCACACATCCTGATATTACAATATTTTGTCCAATGCTAAATGGCAGTCCTAATCCTGGATTAGGATTTGTAAAATAAAAAGTAGCTTGACTACCATTGGCGCTAGCTGTAGTAACTACATACCCGGTAGTGCCCGGAGCGTCTGCCAAATTACCAAATTTGATAAATCCGCCAGCACCAAATACGGCATACAGTTCGTTAAAGTTAGCATTAACTTTATTAAACGATTCGCGTATACTGTCGCCAGTACCGTCATTACCTTGTATACCAATATCAATAATTTGTTGTGTCATCTTTTATACTCCGAAACTGCTACCGCAGCCGCATGTGTTTGTTGCGTTTGGATTCTTTATAACAAAATTGCTACCCATTAGCTCTTCTTTATAATCTATTACAGCACCTGTGAGATAAGTCATACTCATACTGTCCACAAGTACTTTAAATTCGTCTAGGGGGATTTCAAAATCGTCTTCGTTTTTTACTTCGTCTAGGGTAAAACCGTAACTGAAACCAGCACACCCGCCGCCTTGAACAAAAGTGCGGATTGACAAATTAGGGTTTCCTTCATCATAAAGGATATCTTTGATCTTTGTTTTTGCTGATTCTGTAATTGTAATCACACTTTGAGCCCTCGATATGGTATTTATCAAATGCTTTTTATAATCTTAATGTAAATACAGATATGTACTTAACTACAGAATATCAACAAACACAGCATATACGCACCAGTAAGAAAGGTAACTATCACAGTTACTTTCGTAAAAAGCGCATTGTAGTTTTTCGGTGTGATTCGTGTCAGGGTATTTTTAAACGTGATAAAGGAGATGTAGATCCTAAGCGTTTAAATAATAATTATTACCACGTATGTGGCGATTGCGATGCTAAGAAGTTTGCCCAAATGAAGGGAGTAGAAGCACGTAAGGTTTGGGATATGCCAGTTAGTAGTCTTAAGACACTCGACCAATTCTAGAACTAATCAAGTTCCAGTTGATAATTCTCCATTGATTACGCAAGTAGGCTTTCTTATCTGCTTGGTAATCAAGGGCCCAAGCATGTTCCCACCAGTCCACTAGCAAGACAATATCCATCTTAATTTCGTGATTTTTGATAGTTTTAATTTCGCCATTACGAGCTAGATAAACCCACCCACTGCCCTGTATGCCCATAGCAGTTTTTTCAAATTTATCTTTAAAATTGTCGAAACTTTTGAAATGTTTGTTAATAAAGTTTAAAGCGATATGTTCGGGCTCGTTAGCACCGCTAGGTTTTTGATATTGTCTAAACAGTATATCATGTAAAAATGCGCCAGCTTCATTAAAATCAGGATCGCCCTCGCCCTTGTTGTAACGATCCACATAGGCTTTATATAACTTGCCATAATGATAGTCAATAGTATCTTCGCTGATACTAGGAGTTAAATCATCATGTTCATAGGGCAAAGGAAACTGTTCCAGGGTTTTAGGAGTATGGCCTTCGTTTAATGTGATATGCTTAATAAAGTTGTACATAATGGTATTTATCGCATAAATATTCTACAGGAGATTTAACTATGTTACATCACATTAAAAAATTATTTGGCATTAAACCTAAAGCAGAAGTCGCACCAGAAGTACCTTACAAAGTAGAAACACCAGTTGCTGATGATGTTACCCGAGCAATGCTGGAATCTATTCCAGCACCAATTCCAGCTGAAAAAACAGCTAAGACAAAAAAAGCACCAGCGGCTAAAAAAGCACCAGCGCCTAAAAAGCCACGTGCTCCAAAGAAGCCTAAAGCAGAGTAAGATTATTGTTGTATTCGATATACACTAAAAGATATAAATAAACATATGAAATACTATGTTTATAAACTTTTAGATCCAGATTCGAAACAACCTTTCTATATTGGTAAGGGAACAGGTAGTAGAGCCTGGACCCATAATCAATTCAAAGATGGGAATAATAATCCATATAAAGATAGATATATTAGAAAACTTCATCGTCAAAATAAAGAACCGATTGTAGATATTGTAAAATATTTTGACGATGAAGTTTCTGCGTATGATTACGAAGAACTACTTACCGAATCTATAGGCTTAGATAACCTAACTAATTTAGTAGCAGGTTCTCGTCCTCCTAGTAGGAAAGGATGGACACCTTCCAAAGAAACACTTGCTAAAAGAAGCAGAGGACTTAAAGGTATACCCCGCACAGAAGAATGGCGCCAAAATCTGTCTTTAACAAAGTTAGGAAAAAACAACCCAATGTATGGCAAGAAAATTCCTTGCTCTGATGAAAGAAGGATCGCTGTTCTACAAGGAAAAAATCGACCTAACTATGATTTATATAAAACAGCTATTGTCTTAATGGATAGCGGTAAATCTGCTGACAATGTTAGTAAAGAATTAGGCATTGGTAGAAATGTTTGCTTCCAACTCAAGAATAGGACTCACGGGATTTTCCAAGCATTTCCAGAATTCAAACAACTGATGAGCACCGAGATTTTTTGATTTACATTCGACCATCATATCTCCCCATTGTAAATGTGTTAATGCCCATTTATTAATTTCTTGATTCCACATAAAGTCGCTATGAGCGCGAAGTTTCTGTTTTTTATACCCCTGTTCTAGCAACTCTGACATTTTTGTTTTAGTAGTATGTAGGTGGGGATTTAAGTAATCTTCTCGAGATTGGCTGTAATGGAAAGTAGGACGAACACCCTTCCAGCTATCAATTACTTTTTGTACCCTGGGATCTGTAACTTCAATGTACTCTCCTTCTCGGATAAAATGATGGTGAACATCGAGCACAATAGGAACGATATCGCTAATAGTAAGACAGTCATTTAACCCCCACGCATTTTCTTCATTTTCGATTGTAATACAGTTTCGAGCCTCGGGACTTAGTCGCTTGTAAGCACGTCTAATACCTTCTGGGCCTTGTTTACCGCTGATGTGTACGTTAATCTTGAAATCTTGGAATGATTGTCCGTACCCCATCCATCTTGCCATGTCTGTGTGATATTCGAATTCAGCGATTGAACGTTCGACAATGCCTGGGTTATCACTTGCCAGGACTGTAAACTGCCCAGGGTGCATAGACAAGCGAACATTGTTATTGCGAGCAATGTCACCCACTCTCTTAAAGTTGGTTTCAAGGTATGAAACCACAGCAGGTTGAAGCCAATAACTAGCAAAGTCAGCGTGAGTATAAGCAGGGAGAATGTCACTGCTAATCCTAACCATCCGAAGAGGAGCATCAAGTGTGCTGACACGTTCCACCAACTTTCTTGTTGCTTCGATATTGCCTACCATTAGGTCCCATAACTTTTGCTCCGCGACATCTCTTGATTGTCTATTTAACCAAGAAATAGTAGTTGTGCCAGTATTGTACTGTTTAGCATCGTCTTTTGGACCAATGCCGTCAACCTGATGAGGATGGTCAATCCATTTACATGCGAAGCCTATTCGTTTCATTACCAATGCCTTATGACGCCTAAGATTATAAAAGTGTTTGTAAGTATATATGATAACACAATTAAGGTACGAACGCAAGCAATTTGGTCCGCTTCCTCGTCCGAACTGCCTGCTTTTTCACCTAGTGCCTTGGCCCAAAGGCGCCAGTATTTCTTTATTTTCTTGCCGGTCGTTTTGGCTTGGTGTGATCTTGTTGTAGTATTATCCAAGTTTTGTACTTCCTGTAATACAGCCAATCGTATATACTAGCGTAAGTAAATGCTACAAAAAAGCTAATCAGTATTAAAATAGGAATAGCAAATAAAATGTATAGCACTAATTATTAGCCTTCGTACGTAGCCGAGTTAGCACCGTGTTCAAATACTTCAACTGATTTAATCCTAGCGGTTGGATTGATTGGATATCGCATATCGCCGCTTGCTAATAGCTCTGCCATTTTATCATAGCACATTTTGGCAAACATTTCACAGCCTACAGCAGGAACAATGCGTAGATCGCACACACCTGATCTGCGGTATGGCTCAACTTGTACACGATCTGGCTTGCCATCGTGCTCTGGATTACTACTCCAGCCTGACATTTCTTTAAAACGATCTAACATTGGATCATCTTCTGCAATTACCAAAGTGTGATCAAACATATGATCTGCCCACACTTTGAATTCTTTAAGACCGCCAAAGTCCATACACCAGTTTTTGTCATCTAGTGTGTCGCATTCGAAAATTAGTTTGATACCAATTGAGTATCCGTGTAGTGTTGAGCAATGACTATGGGTCGCTCTCCACTGTCTAAAACAGCATGATAGACCCCTATCATTACCGTAAGTCTTCGTTGAATAAAATTTTGCCATTGTCTTCTCCTAAAAGTAGCAATGGCATGCAGAGTTTATATTGCGGGATGAATGCCTAAGTCCGCATATACTAATTATACACTTTTGTAGTGTAAGGTCAAGTTTATTGATTGGCTATTTGTCCAAACCCTAACCATTCACCCGGAGTACCAGTAGCAACGCAAACCCAACCAATAAAGTCGTTAGCTTTTGGTTCTGCGTTCCAACAGATGTCCCCAACAACATAGCTTCCACTAGTAGGCGGAGCAATATGAGTAGTGAATCGCTTACCGCCAATACTGACATCGCCGTTCACACTAAAGTTCAATGTTGGATCTGGATTATTAATCCCAACACTTAGTTTTCCAAATACTTTTACTGGCTTGTTATAAAGTGTCTTGTCACCAATACTAATTTGGCTAACATCGCCGTAAAGGATAGCATTACCCGCAGTAACTAAATTAAACGCATGATTAGTATCAATACCAGTGCTAGTAACATTTAAACTACTTGTGCCATCATTAAATGCTAGGGTTCTAGTTTTTATAGTACTTTGGCCAGCATCTACATCGCCTAATAGTGTTGTAGCGCCTGCTACTGTTAAACTGGATAGCGCACCTACTTTAGTAAGATTAGATTTGGTTACGCTATCTCCCAATGAGTTTTCATTTAAAACAAATTGGTTATTAACATAAAAGGCTTTACCTTCTCCAATTTCAATGCTTTCACTAGTTAATAGTCTGTCCGGGCCGCTAGCCATTACCAGCTGTCTTGTTGGACCTGTGCCAGTCCAAACAATACCCAATCCATAAATGCTAGTTTCTTTACTAGCTGTAAACTGTAATGGATGTGTACGATCAATTCTGTTATCAGTTACGATATTGGTAGCAGTTAAAGTTCCATATACATTTAAAATGCCGCCGCCTCTATACTTGTCTCCAATATCGACTTCGCCACTATGTTTAACTGTAACACGAGACAATCCGTCTGTTACAATTGAAAAGTCATGATTGCTATCTGTACCAACATAAGCCCCTGTAATATCAGGACTGCCCAATACAATGCTTATATTATTTTCTAAAATGTTAATAGCCGCACTAGGCTCTTCTGTACCTAAGCCAACTCGATTGTAATTACTACTAAAGAAAGCAAAGTCGCCTAGACGTGTGTCGCCGCTTACATTTAAATTAACTAGTGTACCCACAGCACGTAGTCGACTGTTAACAATATTGTCGCCCAACCCTGAGCTTGTGATTACGGGTACATTGTCTATCTTGTATGCTTGATCGTGTGCTGTATCGTATCCTACGCTAGCCCATAAGCGTCCACCTTCACGATATTGTAATTGGGCACTGCCAGTAGCCCATTGCCAAGCAAACCCTTGGCCGTTTAACTCTGCTTCTGTATCTGCACTAAAGTCTGCTGAATTATCAGCAAGCGAGTTACGTACAATGATAGAGTCAACAGTTATATTACCGTTAATAGTATAGTCACCATTGTGGGTAAATGTGCCTGTAGTATTGGCTAATTCATTGTTAATTAACTGTACAATACCGTCTTGAATTGATAGTTGGGTCATGGATAAACACTCTCTTTGGAGTATTTATCCACGATTTGCTAGAGCTTACTGTACTTTTAACAGTACTGTATCTTCGTTAATGCGTCCATTCATTTTAGTGTCTGTAGCATTAATGTCGTCTAAGAACTTGCGTAGTTGTACCTTACCTGCCGCTTTGAACTCTTTGAGCTTGTCTTCGGGCTTACGCACAGTCTTTTGAACGCTTTTGAATTCATCAAATCCTGTAATTGTAGTACCCTTAACACCCAAGTCGTTAAACTCCGATGCAATGTACTTGCCCAATTTACGAGTCTTAGTGTTAAAGATCCAAAGTTCCTTGCTACCAATAATGTCAGCAGGGTTAATGGACACTAACTTAAGAGGCTCGTTTGATTTCATGTACTTGAGCTTGGCAACCAATTTGTCCTTAGGTACTACTTTAGTTTTACGTGGCTTACGGTTAACTTTGGCTTCTTGGGCCAGCATATCGCAAGCACTCATAATCTCTTGGTAGAACGCAATCAAATTACGAATTTGTTTCTTTGTACGGTGGCTATAGCCCTCTTTAAGCTGTTCATCTGCCTTGCCGCTAGCCAACTCTTCAAGTTCAGCTAAATCCCTGCTGTAGAGGGTTTTAATAACCCTAGCGTGGGCGGCTTTGACCTCTTTGCCCTTGAGCAAGTTCAAAACTTTGAACGCTTTTGGATCAAAGTTTTCTGGGTCAGTTTGGAACCCGTCCAAAGCATCTTCCAATTCTTCAGTCATTTTGTAAGCAGTTTCACGTACACGATCTTGGATGCTGGGTTGTACTACTAAGGGTTTAGTTTCTACAACTGTATCTTCGTCAATGTCGTTTTTACCTGCTTCAATAGTGTTAACTATTTCATTACGCAACCAAGCGGCTGTATCACGCCCTTGATTAAAGTCAGCGCGAACTGCGGGCATGCCACGAAGCAAGCACGAAGCAATAGCACCCATGGTAACATTAGTGCGCCCATCTTTGGTTTTCTTGTAAGCGGCAATGTCTTCTTTGGAACAACCAACTGTAGTCATCCATTTGATAACTGCGGGCTTCAAATCTTTACCGCTAAACTCTAAACGATAGTATGACATAGCAGAATGCCAGTGGCGTTGAAACTGTTCGGCATCCATTTGCTCTACATTGTCCCAAACTGGGCTGTGATCTTTTACAGCCTTAGTACGGTGAGCAATTACCTGCTTTTTGGTAACGCGAGTTTTAGTTGCTACTTTAGCCAATTTCTGCTCCTGCTTTGTTTAACATGTATATATTATAGCTTCGTTTGAACAAACTGTCAACCGCAATCACTGTGGCATTAATGCGGCCATATTTCCCAATTTCACTTGACTATTTTGGAAAATAGGATCTCTAAGTATTTCGATTAGTTCGGACCGTTCTGGATGATTGTCTTGCCAAATTGCCATAGTTTTGAATTGGGCATCGTCCATATGATACCATTGTGCTATTAAGTTAGTCCAAATTATGGGTTTTGACTTATAAGACAGCATCCATTCTACAAACGGTTTCAATTCTTTGTAGTTAGCCTTTTGTACAATCAAATTGCTTTGCCAACCTGATATATTTGGAAAACACTTGTCTACAAGCATTTGATCCAACAAGTCCAGATTTTTCTGTAGTCGTTTGAAGTTTCCGTTTTTACGAACAATCTTATAAGTTTCTTCTGTTGCGGCATCTACACTTACGTTAACATAGCTGATATGTGGCCACAGGGGTTTGATAGCAAGCCAGTTTTGTTCTGTCATCATTACTCCATTAGTTTGGAGATTGATGAACAAATTGGGCGGTATAGTTTTGCTGGCCAGTTCTTCTAAGTAGCCCCAGTATAGCGGACTAGCAAACGGATCTCCGCTTCCAGTTATGCTTAGTACAACTCTACGATGTTTGGATACTAATAAGTCAATTAGAACTTTGACTTTTTCATGTATACGTTTTGCCTGCTGTGCTTTATGATCTGTAAGGTCTTCCGGATCCCAAACAATTAAATTATGACGACAGCTAGGGCATTGTAAATTGCAACTAGGATCATAGCTAAAATATACATCTATCGATCTGTGTGCTAATAGTAAGTCTAACTTTTCTGTAGGAACAATGTCCCAATAGAATTCTCTCTTGTGTCCATTTAGCAAAGAGTTTAATTGCGGGCATTGGTCATTACAGTCAGTAAATTTACCCTGGCGCATATCGTCTTGTATTCTACGTCTAGTTGTGTTATTAATTACTTCTTCGGCAGATTCTGTTAACAAGTTACCTACCCATGTTGGTAACCAAGATTGGCAACAGGCACTTACTTGTCCGCTTTGATGTATTTCAATATGCCTAAACGGTGCCGCACACGAATATTTGGAAAGCACCTGTTCGGGATTGCCGTAAGCCTCTTCGGGTTTAATAATATACTTCATTAACCTAATACCTCTTGTAGTTCTGGAATAGTAGCCAGTGTGCTTTCTCCACGCATGGTATCTATGGTTTCAGTAAAGTTTTTAAAGTCCTCGAGCCATTTGATATTTTGTGGCTTGTCTAAATGCCAAAATAAATGTAGGAACAAATGTCTTATATCAACACCATACTTGATTTTGTAGTTGGCAATATAATCTTCTAGTTGTTGTTTGATTTGTTTTCTATAAGCAGTTGTCAAAATACTTACATGGAAGCGTGGACTAAATTCTACAACATTGATAGAAAAGTTTGACCAGTTTTCGTATTCTTGTTTAATAACACCTAACTCTATAAGTCCATCTATGATAGCAGGTATTCTAAACACATTCATGGCACTAACAGTTATACTGGGGCTAACATGAATGTTAAGTGCGCTGATAGCTCGCAAGTTTGCTTCTACAACAGGCCAATTAGTTCCACTGCGGATTAGTTCGGCACGCTCACCTAGTTCGTCTATACTGGGCCATAGCCATACTCTGCGTCCCCACTTGGCCCAATAGTCCAAAACATTTTTGTCTTTGTAAGTAAGTTTGCTAAGATTTGAATTGTATGTTAAGATAACATTGTATCGCTGTGCTTGATCCAGCATGTCTAGAATTTGCCAATGCTCGTCCATGAGCAGTGGTTCTCCACCGGCAAAGTAAATCTTTTCAACTGTATTAACATACTTCTTTAAAAAGTCTACGTTAGTGCTTTCGTCAACAGTAGCAATATTGATAGTCTTCTTACTGTCTGCTTCAGAGAGCCAACCTAGTTCTTTACCTTCAGGAATCCACGAGCTACTAAATTCTGGGCCGCAAGTACGGCACTTATAGTTACACAAATTACTAAATCTAAAATCCCAGTACTTTAAGTCTACATTGTCAACGTGACCATCTGGACTAGTAATTACTGGAATCTCTTCTAGTTTACTTTTAAAGTATTTGTTATGATTGAGTCTTGTACTAGAACCGCCACTACGTTCTGCTTCAAAGCATTTACTACACGCTTTAGGTTCAACTCCATTGATCATGTCTTTACGGAGATTTTTCATATAATCTCCGTTCCATACTTCTTCAATAGTTTGTGTAGTCAAGTCTCCTGCGAATGTTTTGTAATCACTAGTCATACAACAGTGATATACTTTTCCCCTAGGAATGATGTTTAAGTGAAGCCATGGTAAGGCGCAGATAGTATTTTGTGTCATACCTTACTTATTAAGTCCAAAGTCCGTGACGTACCTTTATGAGTCGGATCATCATGGCCTCGTCTTCTGCTTCGTAGTCGGCTTCTATCTTGTGTAGCTTGTCCATGGCAATCTTACTCATTTCGGCAAGCTCGGGAGTCTTGTTACTGCCGAAACTTAGTCGACCACCATTGGCTAGACGTGCGGCTTCACAGTAAGCAGTCCAGCCACTTGCTTCCATTGGCTCTGGACGATTACGATATACTTCCGTCCACCATATGTACAAGTCAAGAATTTCTTGTGCTTTGACTGCTTGCGGTGTGAGTTCTCCAAGACCTTCAAAGTCTGGTCCAACTTCATCTTCTTTCCAACGAAGTTGTCGTTGCCATTCCAAGTTAGCAAGTCCGCACTCTGGACTGCGCCATGTACGCCAACGGAACCAGCCAGTAGCATACCAAGGGCTCTTAAATTTCTTACGTGTTTCTTCATCCCATGCTATGTGCCACCACGCAAGCTCGACTTCAACAAAGTCCACAAGCTCGTTAAATAGACAAGGGAGAAACCGATTACCAACGTCACACCAACGGCCAGGCTTGATATCACGAGGGTGGGCAGTAAGAGCATGAGTCTTAGTAACCCAACGATTGTTGATATAATATTTGATACTGTATAATGTGTCTGGAACATAAAATACAACCTTTTGTAAGTAATCTAATCCTTCTTCCGCTAGCCAATAGCGGATCTTACTTTGTCCTGCGAGCTTGTGCCAGTTGTCCCACCCTTCACTGGTTTTGGCTTCACCTTTTGGTGTACCTCGAACCCAGTCGGCAAATTTGCTACATGTCCAATAATGGTTAGGCATCTTTAATCCTTAATTAAATCGATTCCGTAAAAACTTTGGAAAGGTGTTTTGTATACAGAAAACTCTATAGCTTCTGCTAGTGTATCAAAATATTTACTTACCAATGTTCCACCTGTCAAGTAGTATTTCAACTTGTACATTATATAATACTCCTATTGCTCCTAGTTGGTTCTTTCATAGTATCTTCTGAACAGCTAACTGGTCGTCCGTCGTCATCTAACAATATAGTTCCCCAACGCTTGTTATCTTCTGTAAATTCAATAAATGTTCTGCCATAGGCACAAAATGTAACAACACTTGTTTTGGGTTCCGCATTTTCTAATAGCCAAAGTATCAACCCAATACATAAAGTAATTGATAGCAAAATTAATTTGACTATTTTCATTTTAAATTTTTTCACCTGCTACAAACCCACGGAACGCTTTAAATCGAGGAAAGCGCAAACTGTAAGTACCGTCTTGATTCTGTGTTACAGCATCAGCACGTACTTCGACAATTTGTCCATCAACTCGACAACTCCAAAACTCTTCACGCTGTTGGTCAGTAAATCCGCTACCAACATTAACACGAATAGCCTTGCCATCGTCGATGCCTTCACATACTAACGCACCCATTTTACCTACATTCTTACCTGTGCCTTCTTCTGTAGCAACTACAGTAAGGCTAACTTCAATAAAAGGTTTCAATTTCAACCAAGCAACACTACGTTTACATTCATATGGAGCTTCTGGATCTTTAAGCATGATACCTTCATATCCACCATCGATAGCTTTTTGGTTAATTTCTTTGTAACGCTTTTGTCCTTCTTCAGTATCCAAATCAACAAGTTCGTTAGCCACATAAGTTACATTAGGAATCAAGTGTTGATTTTGTTCTACCCAAAACTTAACCATGCTACTGCGAGTAGTTTGATCCTTATCGTAAATACCTTTCTCAAAGTCTGCCAACGGCAGTACATCAAACAAGTTAAGAACAGCATCACCTGCTTCTACATTGTCCTTGCGGTGTACTTGCTTCATCAAGTCTTGGAAACTAGACGACATAATCTCACCGTCCAGTACAACATCCATACTCTTGCTAGAACCTTTTTGTTTAATTACACTACTAATC
>Ga0208380_1000265_pt1 | contig 15052 bp, 15 predicted proteins | sample CryBogCBE27Jun07_FD_184570 | JGI IMG/M metagenome (GOLD analysis project Ga0208380, IMG submission 184570) | Freshwater microbial communities from Crystal Bog, Wisconsin, USA - CBE27Jun07 (SPAdes) | ecosystem: Environmental > Aquatic > Freshwater > Lake | place: Crystal Bog, Wisconsin, USA... | reverse complement strand
ACAACGGCCAGTAGTTCGCTAACCATTACCCCTGCCGGTAATGACCAAACGAACTTTTGTGCGTTCTTGAATACTGGAAGTACACCGGTTGCTATATCCATAGCGCCGCTTAACCCTAGTAGCGTGTCCGCAACTGCTGCGGTATTGCCTACTGCGGGTAATTCATCTGCTTCTTTTGTGCTTGGTATTAATATGTCTCAGCCCACAGTTATAAGTGTTCCCGCCAACGGGTTTAACTTAAGCGTGGTTGGTACGGCCAATACCATTTATGTAACACCGGTGGCAGATCAATCATGACCAACCAAGTTGCAAACACAAACACGCCAAACACCGTATTTTTAAGTACGTTTTCTGCACAGCCAGTTATTGCAAGTGGTTTCGGTACTAGCCCCACAATTAAGGGGGTTACGCCAAACTGCTTTGCGGTAACGGTTGGAACAGGTGGCGCAGCAAATGGCACCATTACACTACCGGCCGCCCCAAACGGTTGGATGTGTTTAGCTAATGACGTTACTAATGGTTCTGGTTTGTTCTTACAGCAAACCGCAAGCACTACAACGTCAGTAACTATGACGGGTTTTAGCATTACTTCTGGACTAGCGGCCAATATGTCTGCTGGTGATGTGATAGTTATGACTTGTATTCCCTATTAATGAGTGCCCCTAACCTAACAACCGACCAAAACTTACTGCCAGTTCAGGCGTATTTTGACGTCAATGGAAACTTCCAAACGTTTATAGGTCAGGGGCAACCATTTTATGCAACGCTTAACCCGGCGCAATCTGGGTTAAACATAACCAACAGCACAATAAACAGTACAACTATTGGCCTTGTAACCCCATCTAGCGGGGTTTTTACCAATATTAGTACAACCACAGGCACTATTTCCACCACCCCGGCCAACCCCACAGACTTGGTTAACAAGAATTATGTGGATATGTTTGTTCAGGGGTACGCAATTAAGGCCGAATGTCAAGTTGCATCAACCGGCAACCTAACACTTAGCGGTTTACAAACCATAGACGGCTATACAACCCTTGTTGGTGACCGTGTTTTGGTAAAAAACCAAACAACGCAAGCCCAAAACGGTATTTATGTGGTCGCTTCAGGCGCTTGGGCACGCAGTAGCGATGCAAACACATGGAATAGCCTAATTTCAGCGTTTACATTCATACAAAACGGCAGCACACAGGCTAATTCAGGGTGGGTTTGCACCATTTCTACGGGTGGAACGCTTGGCACTACGCCGGTTACATGGTCACAGCTTGCAAGCGCAGCATCTTATTTTGCGGGTACTGGGTTAACCTTATCTTCATACACTTTTAGTATTACGCCCGTGGGAACTGCGGGAACTTACGGTTCTGCATCCCAAGTGCCGGTATTTGTTACAAATGCTTCTGGTCAAGTGACATCTGTAACCAATACATCCATCAGTATTGCGCCTAGCCAAATTAACGCAACCATACCGAATTCAGGGCTTACCAATTCAAGCATAACGGTAAACGGTAGCGCTATTTCTTTAGGTGGTTCGGCCACCATAACAGCGGTAAACCCAAATGCTTTGACTATTGGCACAGGCCTTTCAGGGTCTAGTTACAATGGTTCTAGCGCGGTTACCATTGCTTTGGCCAACACGGCAGTTACAGCAGCTTCTTACACATTAGCAAGCGTTACATTTAACGCCCAAGGGCAAGCCACAGCGGCTTCTAGCGCTTCAACAACGGGTTCTGGTAACGTAGTATTGGCCACAAGCCCAACGCTTGTTACGCCCAATTTAGGCACGCCTAGCACGCTTGTAGGCACCAACATCACGGGTACGGCGTCAGGCTTAAGTATTGGCGGTAACGCTGCTACGGCCACCACGGCTACTAATTTATCTGGAACTACGCAGTATTCCGTTCCTTACCAGTCTGGTTCGGCCACAACATCGTTTTTATCGCCCGGCACTTCTGGTTCGTTACTAATGACCTTGGGCGCGGTTTCTGCGCCTATTTGGGTAGCAACTTCTAGTTTAACAACGGGTTCAGCTACAAACATAGCCGGGGGCGCTGCCGGTTCCGTTCCCTACCAAACGGGTTCAGGGGCAACCACATTTCTTGCGCTGGGTACTTCAGGCTATGTATTAACGGCCGGTGCTAGTGCGCCACAGTACACAGCACAGTCTAGTTTAAGCGTTGGAACGGCCACAAACTTGGCGGGGGGCGCAGCAAGTAATATTGTTTACCAAAGCGCATCAGGCACAACGGCATTTTTGGCAAACGGCACAAGTGGCCAGTTTTTACAGTCTAACGGTTCAAGCGCCCCAACATGGGCAACCCCAGTTAGTTACGCATCGGTCACGGATGACACAACCACAAACGCCACAAGATACCCGTTATTTGCTAACCAGACCAGCGGAAACCTAGCCACAGAATACACAAGCAGCACCAAACTTCAGTACAACCCAAGTACGGGAGTGCTCACTTCCACATCGTTTACAGGTGCTGGAACAGGGCTAACGGGTACGGCCAGTTCATTATCCATTGGTGGAAACGCAGCCACAGCCACAAGCGCTACTACGGCAACTAATCTTGCTGGGGGCGCTAACGGTTCAGTACCTTATCAAAATGCTTCAGGCACTACAACGTTTTTGGCAGCCGGAACCAATGGTTATATTCTTACTTTGGCTAGTGGCGTACCTACTTGGGCAGCAGCACCGGCAACGGGTATAACCATTACCGACAACACAAGTTCATCTAGCACCTATTACCCAACGCTTACAACTGTTACAACGGGTACGATTACTGGCGAAACCACAAGCAGTACGAAATTAAGTTATGTTCCAAATACAGGAATATTAAGTTCATCTGCTTTTGTTGCTACGGCAGGGTTTTATTCGTCTAGTTCTTACACAGGGTCATACGCTGATGGAATAGTCGTTGATTATTCAACTGGAATTGGGCGTATTTCAGCAGGAACAAACGACAGTATTGGGTTTTATAACGGTGGCGTAGCGAATACTCAAATTGCAAAGATAGATACTTCAGGAAATATGCAAATTACTGGGGGAATTTATGTTAACAGCAAGACAATAGCAACAAGTTACACAATTCCATCGGGGTCTGCTGGTAGTTCGGTTGGGCCAGTAACCCTAAGCAATGGCGTTACGGTAACCGTACCCTCTGGCAGTAAATGGGTAGTTCTTTAAAGGAAATATATGGGACTTTTAGTTTTTCAACAGACTAGCGGAGGCGTAATTAACGTAGTCGGAACTAACACTTCTGCTACTTATACTTGGACTTTACCCGCTGCGACTGACACATTTGTTGGCTTGGCTACAACCCAAACGCTAAGTAACAAGACTTTTACCGCGCCCGTGGTAAATAGTTGGACAACATCGACCAGACCCACTCCGGTGACGGGACTTTACGGGTTTAACACGACAACTGCGACATTTGAGGGCTACAACGGCTCTGGATGGGGCGGTTTAGGTGGCGCACAAGCTGGTGGCGCTATTCAAATAAATAACAATTCTATAACGGCTAGTTATACAATAGCGACTGGGCAAAACGGCTTTTCTGTCGGCCCAATAACTATTGCGTCAGGCTACACAGTTACAGTTTCTAATGGACAAAGGTGGGTGGTTTTATGAGTACAACTCTTTCAGCGGGAACAGCCACAAGTGGCGCAGCATTAGCATCTGACACTTCTGGAATACTTCAGCTTCAGTCAGGTAGCACACCTACTACTGCGGTAACAATAGATACTGCCCAAAACGTAGGTGTAGGAGTTACTCCTAGTGCTTGGAGTAACATATTTAAAGTTATAGATTTTTATGGAAATGGTTCAATAGCTGGTTCATCTGGCGGAATAACTAATTTTTACAATGCTTATTACAATGGAAGTAATTATGTTTATAAAACAACAGATTATTCTTGCAGATATACATTAAATTCTGGTGTTCATTATTGGTACACAGCACCATCAGGAACTGCGGGTAATGCTATTACATTTACCCAAGCAATGACACTACAAAACAATGGTCAATTTTTGCTTGGAACAACAACCCAAAGGGGAAGTTGCTCTTTTACTCTTTCAACAGATTCAGGAACAACACAATGGTCAGTTGGGCCATACCTTTCAAATTCTGGTCAATTTTATGTGGCTTCATCTGGTTCAACTGGTGTTTACCTTAACGGCACATCTGCTACATCTTGGTCATCAAATTCTGACGAAAGACTTAAAACTGATTTAGTACCAATATCAAATGCGGTAACAAAAGTTAATTCTTTGCGGTCGGTTACTGGAAGATATAACACAGACCCAACAGGAACAAGCAGAGCGTTTTTAATTGCTCAAGATGTACAAGCAGTATTGCCTGAAGCGGTAGGAACATTTCAAATTCCTGAGTCTGAAGATAAAACAGAATATTTGAGTTTGGCTTACCAAGAATTAATACCTCTTTTGGTGGCTTCAATAAAAGAACTATCAGCAAAAGTAACAGCTCTCGAAGCTAAAGTTGGAGTCTAATCATGGCCTATGGAAACCTTAATGTAGACACCATCACAGGAAGTGGTGCAAGTAGTGTCATAGTAAACAACGGGTCTGCAAACGTTTGTGGGTTTACTACTGGTAACAACTTACAAATGCTACAAAATGGTGGTGGCATAGTATTTAGTAATTCCTCTGCACTTACAAATAGTACATTTAACGATTATGAAATAGGAACTTGGACACCTACGGGTTCAGGCTCAACAACTTTAACTGTATCTTCTGCATACTATACAAAAATTGGCAGATTTGTTTATGCTGAATGTGATATTACATTTTCATCACAATCAGATTCAACTGCTTGCCAAATAGGAAATTTACCTTTTACTGCAAATTCAGTAGCTTTCGGTGGGGCTTCTTTATCTTATTACAACGGGGCAAATACAAACCCATTTAATTCAAGTTATTTAGTTTTTTCTGGGCAAAGTTATATTGCTGTAAAACTGGTTGATGATACTGGTGGAAATAGAACAAATGCCCAAATGAGTGGGCAAAGGCTTATTTTATCCATAACATATACCGCAACATTCTAAGGAGTCAACATGACACTAGCATCATCCACAATCATTGACAAAACAGAAGTGCTACAAGACGGCACTATTCAAGTACGCCAAGCAGAAATCATCACCAAAGACGGTGTAGAGATTGCCCGTAACTTCACAAGATGGGTACGTCACCCCGGTGACACAGGCGCACACACAGACCCTAGCCCAGTACCAGCTATTGCAACAGCAGTTTGGTCTGCCGAAGTAGTGTCTGCTTACGAAGCAATGGTAGCAAGCCAAGCTAGAGGGGTTTAATATGAGCCTAGTTCTTGACGGTTCATCAGGGGTTCAATACCCTACTGGTTCTAATTACCAAGTACCAGCTTTGAATATGCCATCTGGTAGTGTTGTTCAAGTAGTTCAAGGAACATTATCTACAAATTTTTCAACAAGTTCATCAAGTTATGTAACTACTGGATTAACGGCTTCTATTACACCATTATTTTCTACTAGCAAAATATTGATTATGTATAACGGAAGTATTGCGGCAAGCCCTAGTGCCTCATTAAATTCTTATACAACTATCTATAGAAATTCTACAAATTTAGAAATTACTTCTACCAGAGGATTTAATGAATGTAATTTTGCAGTTGGTGTAAATTACAACGGAAATGTTTCATCAGCTTCTTACTTAGATTCCCCTGCTACTACATCATCTACTACTTATACAATTTATTTAAGATCAGGGAATTCCCAAACTGTTTTGTTTGCTGTTGACGGTTCAACAGCCGCAATTACCCTTATGGAGATCAGATAATGCAACCAACAATTCACGATGCGGTAAGAGCCGTATATTCAAATGCAGTTACTATTTATGGCAATGATGTTAGTTCTTTAACTTGCTTAGATCAAAATAATGCTGAAGTAACAATTGTTGCTACAACAGTTGAAGCAAAACTAACAGAACTACAAAACGCATATACCGCAGAACAACAAGCTCAAGCATCTGCAAAAGCATCTGCACTTGCAAAACTGACTGCCCTTGGGCTAACACAAGCAGAAATATCTGCTTTGGTAGCATGATTTACAAATGGCAAATACTGGAACTAAGCGCAGAGGGTGAATTAATCACCCATGCGAAGTACCATTTAAGCCTGACTGACGGTACAAACACAGTTGATACTGAGGGCAACTGGTATTTCACAAACCCCGTTCTTAGCACGCCACTTGCCGAAGTTACCGAAGAAATGGTGGCCGGTTGGGTTGAAAACGATGCTATGCGAGACGGCGCAAATGTAATAAAATCTAGGCTAGAGGAACAATTGGCGCTTTTAGAAAAGTCGAAATCTATTGTCCCGCCTTGGAAACCCCAAGTATTTACACCTAAGTTATAGGGCGGTTTAACATGACAATGCCGATTGATATTATCAGTAGGGCGCTAAAAGACATTGGGGCGCTAGAAGCCGGGGAAACACCCACGCCAGAAGCAGCCACAGATGCCTACGATATGCTTCAGGATATGCTAGACCAATGGTCTAACGAAGATATGATGGTGTTTTACAAGAACGAAATCATATTTCCTATAACGCCCGGCCAAGTACAGTACACAATCGGCCCCGGTGGCCAAATAAGCGCAAACTTTACCGGTTCTATTGCCGGAAACATACTAACCGTTACAGGCATAAACAGCGGTGGCATTAGCCTTGGCCAAACTTTAAGCGGTAACGGCATACAACCCGGAACTACCATTAAGCAAATGCTAACAGGTGCCGGTGGTAACGTAAACGAAGCTGGTACTTACTTAGTCAATATAAACCAGTACGTTAATAGCACAACCATTACAAGCTATTACCAACGCCCTATACAGTTGCGTTCTTGTTTTGTTCGAATTAACACCAATTCAAACGGGCAGCCTATTAATAACGGTGGCCTAGACTACCCAGTTGCGGTGCTGAACCTAGAACAATACGAAATGATTGGCCTTAAAACGCTAAACGGCCCGTGGCCAAAAGCGGTTTATTACGAACCAACTGAAACGCTAGGTAATATTTACGTTTGGCCAAACCCCGCACAGGGCGAAATGCACATTTTTGTTGACCAGTTATTTCAGAAATTCACAACCATAAATGACGTTATAACCCTTCCTGAAGGCTATAACATGGCGCTTCGCTGGTGCCTTGCTGAACGCCTAATGCCTATGTACGGCAAGGCTTCACCCACCCAAATAGCAATGATTACCAAGTTTGCAGCGCAGTCTAAGTCAACGGTTAAGCGCACAAACCTACGCCCACCGGTGGTTTCTACTTATGCGGATGCCTTGTTGGTAGGCCGCCAAAAGGATGCCGGTTGGATATTGTCTGGCGGGTTCTTTAGATGACGGGGGTTAAATAATGCCCGAATTTGGCTTTGTTGGCCCGTCTTACGCTGCGCCGTCTATTTACCAAGATGACCAAGAAACAATCAATTGGCGCCCCGAAGTAGACCCGCTTAAAGCCCCCGGCACGCGCGGGGTAGTGGCGCTTTACCCAACGCCCGGCCTTACTTCTGCGGTTGTACTGCAAAACAAAGCACCGGTTCGTGGTATGCGCACATTGTCTGGTAGCACACAGTTAATTGTGGTTTGCGGGGCTTACGTTTATTCGCTAACGTCTAATCTAGTGCCCACAATCGTAGGCCAGTTAACCACTACAACCGGGCAAGTAGGCATTACGGACAACGGCTTATACGTTTACATTACTGACGGCACAAACAGGTACGCATGGCGCATTAATAGCCCGTCTAGCGCGGTATTTACGGCAACCATAAGCGGTACTACCCTAAACGTAACAGCGGTTAAAAACGGGGTTATAGCCACAGGGCAAAGCCTTTTCGGTATTGGGGTTGCAGCCGAAACCGTAATTACAGGCACCGGCACGGGTTCTGGCGGTATTGGAACGTACACCATTAATTTAAGCCAGACAATTAGCACAGCCGAAACCATGAACAGCGCCCCAGTTGCTGCGGTGTTTACGGGTACTATTTCAAGCACTACGTTAAGTGTTACGGCGGTGGCTAGTGGTACGTTATATCCCGGCCAAACGGTTCAGGGTTCAGGCGTAACTTCTAAAACGGTTATAACGGCGCTAGGAAGCAGTATTGTTTTAAGCTACACCATTACAACTGCGGGAACTGGGTACGCGGTGAACGACCAAGTAACCGTAGTGGGCGGTGTTTACGGTTCTACGCCACAAGTTTATACGGTGTCTAGCGTGTCTAGCGGGGCGGTTACAGGCCTAACGGTTAGCAGCCAAGGCACATATACTGCCCAGCCTATAAACCCGGCTTCCACCACCACAAACGGTTCAGGTTCAGGGTTAACCTTAAGCCTAACATTTGGTACAGGTACAGGCGGTACAGGTAGTTATGTGGTTAGCCCAAGCCAAACCGAAGCCACTAGCGAAACAATGTACGCGCTGAACTTCAGCATTTTGCCAAGCACAGATGGTGCGTTTCAGGGTGCGGATATTGTGGACATTGTGGACAATTACTTTGTGTACAACCACACAGGCACACAGCAATGGGCGGCTTCTAATATTCTTAGCCCTATTACACCGGCATTGTCTTACGGTAATAAGGACGGGGCGCCTGACAATTTGGTTTCCTTAATTGTTGACCACCGCGAAGTTTACTTAATGGGTGAAGAATCTTCCGAAGTTTGGGTGGATGCTGGAACCTTCCCGTTTCCGTTTCAAAGAATACCCGGCACATCTACCCAGCACGGCATAGTGGCCAAGTTCAGCGTTGCAAGGGTTGGTAATTCGTTTGCTTACCTAAGCCGTAACATTCGTGGTCAGTCCCAAGTTATGTATATGGAAGGCTACATTCCTAAACGCATAAGTAACCATGCGGTAGAAAATACGTTGGTTAACCAAGTGGTATCTGACGCGGTTGCGTTTACTTACCAGTTGGAAGGCCACGAAGTTTACGTTATTTCGTTTCCGTCCATAGACATTACATGGGCTTACGACATATCCACCGAAATGTGGCACAAGTGGCTATGGTGCGACAATAACAACCAGTACCACCGTTGCCGGGCTAATTGCTCTGCCGTGTTTCAGAATATGGTGTTGGTGGGTGACTGGGAAAACGGCCAGATATACGAACTAGACCCCACAAACTTTACAGACAATGGCCAAAACGTAAGGCGCTTACGCCGTACCCCTCATTTGGTGACGGACTTCCAAAGGCAATTTTTTGATGAATTACAAATACAGTTCCAACCGGGCGTTGGTTCTGTTGGGCCAACCACACAAACCGGTACGATTGTTGGAAATAATTTAATAATTGCAGTATCCGAAACGTTTATTATTGGCATAAATGACGTAATCGTAATTGGCGTGCCAAACCAATTATTGCCTAGCCAACCGTACAGCAACCCACAGGCTATGCTGCGCTGGTCAAGTGATGGTGGTTCTACATGGTCGCGTGAATACTGGGTTTCTATTGGCCAACAGGGCAAGTACAGGAACAGGGCTATATGGCGCCGGTTGGGTACTGCTAGGGACAGGGTTTTTGAAGTGGTGGTAACCGACCCCGTAAAGGCGGTTATTGTGTCTAGTAACCTAAAAGCTAGTGAGGGCGAAAGTTGAACAACACTACCCAAATACCCCAAGCTGCGGTTCTTGATCCTACCACAAACCGGTTAAGTAGGCCGTGGATGCAATATTTTCTTAACTTCTTAAACTTTAAAAGCGCAGCAACGGCCACGCAAGGCAACGCAACGCTTCCGGCCAAACCGGCGGGGTTTATGATAGTTACGGTTCAGGGTCAGCAATATAAAGTACCTTATTACAATAATTAATATGGAACTAACAAAAGAACACATACCCACCCGCGAAGAAATAGACAGGCTTCAGCGTGAAATGGCGGTCATGCCACAGGCGCAATTAGAAACCGAGCATTATTTTTCTGGTGGAATGTATTGCCGTAAGTTAACAAGGCCAGCCGGTACGTTAATTGTGGGCAAGGTACATAAAAAAGACCATTTCTTTTTATGCGCCAAGGGTGAAATTATTGCGTGGTCAGAAGGTGGAATGAAGCATTTGTACGCTGGTGACGTTATTTGTTCCAAACCGGGTACAAAACGTGTTACTTTAGCGGTGACGGATGCAATTGGTATTACATTTCACAAGACTAATAAGACTAATTTAGATAAAATTGAAAAAGAGTTAATAGAACCGGATGAATTGGCGTTATTTAGTGCCAATAACCAGTTAAAAGGGGAATTATTATGACATGGGTAGCAGCAGCAATTGGCGGTAGTGCCATATTAAATCTTTATAGCGCAAACAAAACCGCTTCAGCAGCAACAAATGCAGCTAATTTGCAAGCGCAAGCAGCGCAACAAGCGTCAGCACTACAACAACAAAACTTTAATACAATCAACCAAGAGCAAGCCCCCCAACGCGCTGCTGGTTATGGCGCATTAAACCAATTAGGCGCTTTAGGTTCTGGTACTTATCAAAAATACGATGCAAACGGAAACCCAACAGGATCCGGAGAGGGTACAGGTTATTTAACCCGCCAATTTGGTGACCAAGACTTAAACGCAAACATTGCCCCTAATTACGCATTTCAGCTTCAGCAAGGCCAAGGTGCGACAAACGCTATTAATAATGTTGGTGGTGGCGGTGGTAATGCTGCGCAAGGGTTGCAACAGTTTACCCAGAACTTTGCTGGTAATGCTTATCAAAATGCTTTTACCAATTTTCAAAACCAACGTTCTAATATTTATAACACATTAGCCGGAATAGCTGGTATTGGCCAAACAGGCCAAAGCCAAGTTAATGCTGCCGGTTCAAACGCTGCAACGGCACAAGGCCAATTAGGTGTTGGCGCAGCAAGCGCATTAGGGCAAGGGCAAGTTGGCGCAGCACAGGCTTATGGTGGTGCTATAAATCAATTAGGTAGTAGCGCTACTCTTTGGTCATTACTGAACCAAAACAATAGCATAAACCCAACAAATTACAGTAGCCCAACGCAAGCTCAAATTGCACAACCGGGTGGCCTACAAACATATTTTGGGGCAAATAATAGTGCGCCTATACAATAAAGGAATGATATGGCCGGATTTAATTTTTCACCTATTAAAGTAGACACGCCACCGCAAACATCATTAGGCGATATGCTTAATATTGCCCGTGGTGCCCAAGCGTATGGGCAAGCTCAACAATTAAACCCTCTAGCGGTTGAAAAGGCTAAAGCTGATTTGTCTTTGTCACAAACACAAGCACAAAAGGCGCAAAGAACTTTAGAATATGATGTTGCCCATGCAAAAGCAATTGCTAATACTGCTATTTCACAAGCAAATGATGCGCAATTAGAAAACATAAAGAAACAACAAGCTAATTCAAGCCGTAACCTTATAAAAATGCTTGATTCGCCAGAACCTATTACCCCAGATAGAATTAAAGACCATGTTGTAGCTACTATGCAAAACGCTGGCGCTACTGACCAAGCAATTATTCAAGCAGTACAAGGGTTGCCAACTGCGGGAACAGACAAAGAATTAAGGGCATTTGTTGCAAAACACGCATTAAATTCTTTAACCGCAGAAGCAGAATTAGATAAACGGTTTCCGGCAGCAACATTGGTACAAGAAGGCCCAACTACAACGCCTAGACAAATTGGTTCTGAAGCATTTACTGGCGTCAAACCCGGTACTGCTGTGGGTGAACCGATTAAACTTGGTTTACCACCCGGAACAATTACAGTTGGTGGTTTGGTTGGCCAATATAACGCTAAAGGCGAATTTGTACCATTTGCTGTACAACCTTCAACCCAAACAACGCCCCCAAACAACGCCCCGGCGCCACAGGCTAATAAACCAACTGCGGAAAAAATGCCGCCGCTAGTTCAATTAGACCAACCTAGTGCTAGTGGCCAATTGAATTCAAGGGAATTAGACCGTTATAACGATGGTAAAAAAGATTGGGAAAATTCAACTGAACGGGCAGTAATTGCTAGGGATAGTGGAACAGATGCTGCAATACTTAAAAAATCATTAGCATCTGCTGCGGGTAATAAACCCGGCCAAGTTGTTCGTGATGTAAACCAATTTTTATTTGGTGACCCACAAAAAGACATATTGGTCAAAACTTTGGCAGCCAATGCGGTTAGGCAATCTGCGCTTATGGGCGTTAAAAATGAAGCGGCCGGGCAAGACGTTAAAGTTGCAAACGGTACTGAGCAAGTTACGGCAGAAGCATTGGCACACATTATTGAGCGTATTGAATCTACCAATTTGGCTTCTGAAAAATATAACCAAGCATTAACAAAAATGCAAGAGAAGCATGGCAAAGATAAAACATATTTAAATAATGATAATTTTAAAAAGGCATGGGCAAGCAATTACGACCCAGTTGCATTTATTATTCAAAACGTAAACCGCCAAAATATTCCGCAAAAAGATAAAGACAAAATAATTGATTATTACATTCATGATATGTCTGATGAACAAAAATCTGACTTAGCAACTAGAATGAAAAACCTTAAGCGCCTTGAGCGTGGGGATTTATAATGGCAGACCCATACGATTTAGACACAGACGTTGCTACTATTCGTAAGCGAATATCTACGCCACAAGTACCTACGCCTAAAAGTACAATGTATGGGAAAAACCCGCAACTAAAAGCGGATGAAGAATATGATTATGAAAAAGACCCTGACATTCAGTCAATTCAAACAAGAAGGGAAACGCCCCCTGAAAAACCTGAGGCGGGTGGGTTTTTACCGTCTTGGTTAAAGGGAACTGGCGAAGCGGCTTTACACAGTATTGCTTCGGCAGCTGCTTTGCCCGTTAGCGCAGCAGCCGGTATTTACGGAACTTTGACAAGTGGTAAGTTTGGTACTCAAGAAGGTATCCAAGCTGGTAATGCTTTGGCAGCAAAAGTGCAACAAGCAATGCAAAATGCCGGTACTCAACCGACTACTGAAGAAGGTAAGAATTATTTAGAAAACTTACAATCTGCGTTTGAAGCATCTAAATTACCGCCCGTAGCGCCTGAACTTGGTGGGTTAACTGCTGAACGCCAAATGGCGTATAAAACTGGCGTAAATGCTAAACAACAACTTGCCACACAATTTGGCAACCTTAAAGCACCAAAGATAAGAATAGAAACTGCGCCCAATTTGCAAAGCGCCGGTGCTGCCGCAACAAATGCGCCTGAAGTATTGCAAGGAAATGTAAACGCAGCATTGGCAGAAGCATCGCCAGAATTACAAGCACATATACAAACGCAACCATTAGAAAAAGTAAATGTACCAGCATTAGAAACCCGTGTATTAGAAGAAAAGCATGGCGTTAATTTAACAACTGGCCAACGTTCCGGTGATACTTCAAGGTATACACAAGAATGGAACCGCCGGGGTGAAACTGAAGATTTAACAAACCATTTTAAAGAACAGCCAGTACAACTTGCTAATGCGTTTGAAAAATCTAAAATTCGCCACGCGCCTGATATTCCATCTACTGCTGATGCTTCTGAACTTGGTCAACATGAAATAAACGCTTTAGCAGAAAAAGATGCTGCAAGACAAGCAAAAATTTCTGCGGCTTATAAAGCATTGGAAGAAAAAAATGGCGGTCAATTTCCTATTGATATAGGAACATTAGATGCAAATATAAAAACTAATTTAGCTAAAAGCCTAAAGACAAATCATTTGTCCGAAGCTATGAAAAGCGATTTACAAGATTTTTATAAAAACCCAACTTTTGAATCTTATGAAGCATTACGCACAAATTTAGCAAATGAAATGCGTTCTAGTTCAAATGGTAATGCTAGGGGTGCAGCTTACATTGTTAGAAAAGAATTGGAAAATTTGCCAGTATTTGGTGAAAACACAGGAACGCCACAAGCAATTGAATTAAAACAACTTGCAGACCAAGCCCGTTCTTTGTATGCTGAACGCCAAAACGTTATAAAAAATAATCCAGCTTATAAGGCAGCAGTTAAAGAATCTGCTAGTTTAGAAGATGCTTCTTCTCAGGGCGAAAGTTTAAATGCTGCAAATTTCCATAAAAAGTTTGTTTCTAATGCTACGCCAGAAGCCATAAGAAGAATAAAGGCAGAAATAGCGCCTGACCATATTGCTCACCAAGCAATTGCATTTGGTGAATTAGAACGTGCCAAAAATGCTATTGCTAACCCAAATGCAACAAGTGTAAAAGCTAATAGTTTTGCAAACTTTATGCAAAAAGAAGGTTCAAAATTAAAAGAATCTTTACCGCCTGAAGCAATGCGTGATGTAATGGAAATTGGCTTGTTAAATAGCAAAATTGCTAAACCTGATGCTGGTACATTTAGTTATTCAAATACTTATAGCGCTTTAATTGGTGATTTAGCTAAACAAGGAATTATTGGGGCAGCAGAAGCTAAATTAGCTGGAATGACAAGCGGGGCTTCAGTTCCAATTATTGGGTTTGGTAAATCCCTTGCGCAAAAATATAACAAAGATGTGTTTGCCAAAGAATCAATTGACCCTAAAGGCGGTTTAACAAAGGAATAATATGAGCGTAAATCTTTCACCCATTGGTAACGGGTTTCAATTCTTTACCACCACAGGCCTACCGTTAAACGGTGGTTTGCTTTACACCTACCAAGCTGGGTCAAGCACGCCACTTACAACCTATTCAGACAACGGCGGTGTATATGCCAACACCAACCCGTTGGTATTGGGTACAGACGGGCGCCCCCAAACCGAAATATGGTTAACCTACGGGTTTAACTATAAATTTGTGCTTGCAGATTCGTCTAATAACGTAATCCAAACGTATGACAACATCTACGGCATTATTGGCGTTCAATCTAGCGGTGGTGGCACAACAATACCAAGTGGCCTTATTGCAATATGGTCAGGCGCTACGGGTTCTATTCCTAGCGGTTGGTTAATTTGTGACGGCACTAACGGCACGCCAGACCTTAGAAATTCGTTTGTGTTGGGTGCGGGTAATTCGTACAGCGTTGGCCAAACCGGTGGTTCTACCGATGCTATTGTTG
>Ga0208380_1000262_pt1 | contig 15133 bp, 18 predicted proteins | sample CryBogCBE27Jun07_FD_184570 | JGI IMG/M metagenome (GOLD analysis project Ga0208380, IMG submission 184570) | Freshwater microbial communities from Crystal Bog, Wisconsin, USA - CBE27Jun07 (SPAdes) | ecosystem: Environmental > Aquatic > Freshwater > Lake | place: Crystal Bog, Wisconsin, USA... | reverse complement strand
TGACCAGATTGAATCTTTTTAGCTTTCTTTTCTGCTAATTCCATTCTATTTTTTTCAGCAGTAGTACCAGCTGTTTCGGATTCAGCAATACCTTTTTCTATTTCTGGATTTAATAATGCTTTAGCTTTTTTTAAATTTGTTTGTGCAAGTTCTGTTTGCGCTTGTTGTTGTTGCAAAGCCAAAGGATTTGTTTGTTGCGCTTGCTGATATGCTTGCGCTCCACGAGCAATATTCATTAAATCCGCTAACGAATTTTGTTGCGGAGGTGTAACTGTTATTGGTGAAAAATTAAATCCTGCCATTTTTTATCCTTTATCCTGGCCCATTACCTGGATTATTATTTGGGTTATTTTTCTGATTCAATAATGCCCATAAAGTTACATTGTTTCCTGCATTATTTAATGCACCACTATAAGCATTAGCTATGCCTGTTTGACCTTGTCCTAAAGCACTAGCAGACCCAATACCCAATTGTCCTTCTGTTGTAGCAGCATTTGTACTAGCTGCATTAACTGCGCTTTGACCAGTTTGACCAATGCCTGCAATTCCTGCTAATGTGTTGTAAATATTGTTACGTTGTGTTTGGAAATTATTAAAAGCGTTTTGATAAGCGCCTTGAGCATAATTTTGTGTAAATTGTTGTAAACCTTGAGCAGCGTTTCCACCACCACCATTTACATTATTTTGAGCGTTTAATGCACCTTGGCCCTGTGCCAATTGAAATGCGTAATTGGGTGCTAGATTTGCATTTAAGTCTTGGTCGCCAAACTGACGGGTTAAATAACCAGATCCTTGCCCCATTCCAATCGGGTTGCCACTTGCATCATATTCTTGATATGTGCCAGAACCAAGAGATCCAAGAGTATTTAAAGCGTTATAACCAGTAGCCCTTTGTGGAGCTTGTTGTTGGTTAATGGTGTTAAAGTTCTGTTGCTGAAGTGCGGTAGCATTATTTGCAGCATTGGCTTGCAAATTAGCAGCGTTATTAGCTGCTTGAGCTTGTTGACTTGCTCCAAATAAACCTAAAACGGCACTACCGCCTATTGCTGCTGCTACCCATGACATAGCTTATCCCCTTTTAATTGGTTATTTGAGTCAAATAAAGCTAGTTCATCAGGCTCAATTAACTCTTTCTCGATTTTATCTAAATTAGTCTTATTAGTCTTGTGAAATGTAATACCAATTGCATCTGTTACCGCCAAAGTGACTCTTTTTGTCCCTGGTTTTGAACAAATAATATCGCCAGGATATAAATGTTTCATTCCACCCTCAGACCACGCAATAATTTCACCTTTGGCGCACAAAAAGAAATGATCTTTTTTATGTACTTTTCCAACGATTAAAGTCCCTGCTGGTCGGGTCAATTTCCTACAATACATCCCACCCGAAAAATAATGCTCAGTCTTCAATTCTGCCTGTGGCATAACCGACATTTCTCTTTGAAGTCGGTCTATTTTTTCTCTAGTCGGGATGTGTTCTTTAGTTAGTTCCATATTAATTATTGTAATAGGGGACTTTGTACTGTTTGCCTTGAACCGTGACAATCATGAACCCAGCGGGTTTTGCTGGTAACGTAGCATTTCCCTGTGTCGCAGTTGGGGCGCTCGTAAAGTTCAAAAAGTTCAAAAAATACTGCATCCAAGGCCGACTAAGCCTATTTGTCTGCGGATCAAGAACAGGCGCTTGAGGTATGCCTTGTGTGACTTGGTTACTCAATTTTCACCCTCCGATGCCTTCAAATTAGCAGAAACGATTACAGCATTGACAGGATCAGTCACAACAACCTCGTAAACCCTATCCCTTGCCGTACCCATACGTCTCCAAATGGCACGATTCTTGTATTTACCTTCTTGACCGATTGTGACCCAATATTCCCGCGACCAAGTTGATCCACCATCATTTGACCATCTGAGCATAGCCTGTGGATAAGTTGTGGTTTTGGTCACATCTGTGGGCAAAGATACGCCAGTTGTCCCGACACCAGGTTGAAATTGGATCTGGAATTCGTCAAAGAATTGGCGTTGTAAATCTGTGACCAAATGGGGTGCACGTCTAAGTCTGCGGATATTTTGTCCGTTATCCGTATAATTATTGGGATCTAGTTCATAGATTTGACCGTTTTGCCAGTCTCCTACCAATACCATGTTTTGGAATACGGCAGAGCAATTGGCCCTACATCTGTGGTAAGTATTGGTGTTATCGCACCAAAGCCACTTGTGCCACATACTTGTTGTAATATCGTAGGCCCATGTAAGATCAAGAGTCGGGAAAGAGATTACATAAACCTCATGCCCTTCTAGCTGATAAGTAAACGCTACGGCATCTTGAACGTATTGATTGACTAAAGTATTCTCTACCGCATGGGTGGATATTCTCTGAGGAATATACCCGTTCATCATCATGATCTGAGATTGACCCCGAATATTACGGCTAAGGTAAGCAAAAGAATTACCAAGTCTGGCAACGCTAAATTTAGCCACAATTCCGTGCTGGGTAGATGTACCAGGGATTCTTTGAAATGGGAATGGGAATGTACCAGCATCCACCCAAACCTCGGATGATTCCTCACCCATTAAATAAACTTCTCTGTGATCAACAATAATTGAGACTAGGTTATCAGGCGCACCGTCTTTGTTTCCGTAACTAAGCGCTGGGGTGATAGGGCTAAGTATCCCAGATGCTGCCCATTGCTGAGTGCCTGGGTTGTTATAGACAAAGTAATTGTCCACAATGTCCACAATATCCGCACCGCTGAACGCACCGTCTGAGCTTGGCAATACGCTAAAGTTAAGCGCATACATGGTTTCAGATGTGGCCTCAGTTTGGCTTGGACTGACCTTATAGCTACCCGTTCCACCCGCTCCTGTACCAAAGGTCAACGTTAAGGTTAACCCAGTACCTGACCCTGTTGTTGTAGTCGATACGTTATTAATTGGCTGTGTTGTGTATGAACCTTGAGAGTAAACTGTCAATCCACTAACCACTCCGCCCGTTGTTATACTGGAAACGGTATAAACTTGTGGCGTAGACCCATAAACACCGCCCACAACCGTGACCTGATCGTTGACTGCGTATCCTGTACCGCCAGAAACAATTGACTGACTGAGAACAATATTATTGCCAAGTGCGGTAATAACTGTGCTAGATGTGACTCCAGATCCTTGGACTGTCTGGCCTAAATATAACGTACCACTAGCCACCGCAGTTACGCTTAATGTCGTAGCTGAGATTGTCCCAGTAAACACCGCAGCGACCGCAGTCGAGTTCATTGTCTCAGCAGTGGAAACTGTTTGGCTAATATTAATGGTGTATGTACCAACGCCACCCGATCCAGTTCCTAGTCCTGTGATAACGGTTTCCTGTGCTATTCCAACGCCAAAAAGCGACTGAGACACCCCAATCGTTCCGTTTTTAACCGCAGTTACTGTAAGCGTGGTTCCAGAAATTGTGCCTGTAAATACCGCAGTTGAGGGGCTAGAGATTCTCCAAGAATACCGATAAGTGCCGTCAGTAATATAAACGTAAGTGCCGTTGTCCGTAATTCCAACTTGCCCCGTAGTAGAGTTAAGTTGCCCGACAATTGTGGGAATAAATGTGCTTGTCAGCGAATAAACGTATTGACCGCAAACCGCAATTAATTGGGTACTGCCTGACAAAGTACGCATCCCACGAATAGGCGCTTGGTTTTGAAACGCTACAACAGATGTTAGACCTGGCGTTGGATACAAAGCGACCACACCCCGAGTACCTGGGGCTTTTAAAGGATCGACCTCTGGCCTCCAATTTATGCACTCTTGAGCATCTTGGTATATAGACGGGGCTGAATAGGATGGGCCAACAAAGCCAAAGTCTGCCATTATTGAATATCTCCATAACGTTCACCATCACGGATTCTTCTAATTGTTGATTCACCAACATTAAAACGTCTAGCTATTTCAGCAATATATTGTGAATTCAATAAAACTCTAATTTCACGGACTTGATCATCAGATAAAATTCTTGTTGCTTTTAAAGGTTTTCCTGCTTTAGAAGCACTTATTTTTGCTTTAATTTCTTCTGATAATTTAACCCCGTTTCTAGTTCCATAAGAACCTTTTCTTGTTTTTGACCATTTTTCTTTTTGCTCTTCAGAATGAGTTTTTCCTTTAAATCCATTAGTTTTAACTAATTTCCAATATTCATTTCCCAACATTTTTTCTTTATGTTCTTCAGTATGTTTATAACCTGAAGCTCCTTCGCCTCCATCTGTAGCATTGACTAATTTAACACCAAGTTTTTTATATTTATCAATTAACTCGGCTTCACATAAAAAAGCCAACTCTTCATCTATTCCATCAACAATAATTTTAGGAACAAAGCCATGTTTATTTACAACTCTATGCCAATATTGATTACGCCCAGCTTTTTGATTGCAACGTTTTCCTTTGCCTTTTCCTATATAGAAAACTGCATTGGTATCAGCTTTTAAATGTTGATAAACGTAAAACTCAAACACTTTAAATTAAACCTTTTTATTTCACTATTTTACAAAAATTAATACTAATTAGCGAAAAAACCCACCGCTAAGTATCCAACCTGCATCGCGCTGTCTTCCAACTAACAAAGAATCAGCGTAGGTTGAAACGATTGCAGGGTTCATGTTTGTGCGCTTCACAGTAGACTTAGACTGCGCTGCGAACTTTTGAATCATACCGATTTGCGTAGGACTAGCCTTGCCGTACATAGGCATTAAACGCTCTGCCAGACACCACCGCAAAGCCATGTTGTAGCCCTGTGGCAGATTAATGTTGTCGTTTATTGTGGTGAATTGTTGAAATAATTGATCCACAAATATGTGCATTTCGCCCTGACTTGGGTTAGGCCACACATAAATATTGCCTAAAGTCTCAGTTGGTTCGTAATAAATCGCTTTAGGCCAAGGCCCGTTCAACGTTTTAAGGCCAATCATTTCGTACTGCTCAATATTTAGCACCGAAACGGGATAGTCTAGACCACCGTTTGTGATGGGTTGACCGTTGGAATAGGTGTTAATCCTGACAAAACAGGAATTTAACCTAAGTGGGCGCTGATAATAAGACTTTATTGATCTGCTTGTAACTGGAGAAGCATAATAGGTATTAAGTAAGTAAGTGCCTGCTTCGTTGACGTTATTGCCTGCGCCAGTTAACATTTGGGTAATTGTTGTGCCAGATGTAATTCCTGTTCCACTTAATGTTTGGCCAATCGATATACCACCGCTTTGGATGGATGTGATTGTCAAAATGTTATTTGTGATACTGCCCGTGAAATTAGCGCCAATTTGACCGCCAGGCCCGATGGTGTATTGTGTTTGACCAGAAACTACGGGAAAGATGATCTCGTTCTTATAGAAAACCATCATGTCTTCGTTAGACCATTGATCTAACATATCTTGGAGCATATCAAAGGCATCTTGCGCTGCTTCGGGCGTAGGTGTCTCCCCAGCTTCCAAAGCTCCTATATCTTTAAGCGCACGAGAAATTATGTCAATTGGCTGGGTCATAGCTCGTCCTATATATTAGGCGTGAAAACTTGTGGTTTCCAAGGGGGGACAATAGATTTCGACTTTTCCAAAAGCGCCAATTGTTCCTCTAACCTAGATTTTATTACACAAACACCATCTTTCATAGTCTCATTTTCAATCCACTGAGCCACCATTTCCTCAGTCACTTGAGCAAATGGAACCTTGTTTTGTGGATCTTTAAAATGCCAGTTTCCCTCAGTCTCAACTGTGTTTACCCCATCTGTCAAGGATAAATGATATTTGGCATGAGTGATGACTTCATCTTCCCCACTTAATTCTGATATTTCCCATTTGTAGTTCATATTTCACCTAAATATTGCTATGCTTACAGATGCTGGGTCTATATTTGTTCCAACAGCACCTTGAGAATAAAATTGAATTGCAGAAGTTGAATAAGTTCCATTTGTATTTGCTGATGATGCAGTACCATAACCAATTGAATAATTAGCGGTAGGAGCTGAACCACCGCCTCTATTAGTACAAGTTGCTAAGGCAGAATAATTAGCATCTATCATAGCATTTGTAAAATTTATTTGATATTGTCCAGCTCCAGCTCTAGTAATACTTGAAACATTAAAAGAAGCATTAATTGAACCACTAGATCCGACAAAATTAACCCAAGCCTGACAAGTATTTGTATTGCCTGAGCTATCTTGTAGTACAACAGGGACATTGGTGCTACTACTTGCAATAGTACCCCCTGATGATGTGCCTGTTAAAACTAAACTCATAGTGTGTTAGCAGTTATTGCTGACTGAATAGGTGCAATAGCACTTACTAACTCAGCAGTTGTTGTAGATGCTGTAATTGCAGATCTTGCAGTTGTGAGAGCTGTTGCCCAATCTGCATCTGACATTACGTTTGTTAGGCCAATCCCTGCTTTAGCAGAACGATGTTGCGTTTCTGTATAAGCCATTTGGTTGAGCTTTGTGGTTTGATGGGCAATAGCGGTTGGCATATCCACAGATACTGTAGACCCATTTAGTTTCCAAGCATCAAAAAACAAAGCATCATTACCTTGTGGTAGGGTTGAGTCTTCCACAATAATTGCACCACTTGGACAGTCTTTTGCAAGAACTGTCTCAATAGGTAATTCGCCTGTTGGTACGCATACTGATACGTTACCGCTTGTGTTTGTGTAAATGATTACTTTCATGATTTTCCTTATCTAAAAATTGCAAACATAATATATGCTTCATCTTCATTTGTATTTGTTGTATATGAAGTTTGAAGCTGGACACTTGTAGTCGCAAATGCACCTGTATTTAAAATACGACCATTTGTTCCGTTAGCTGTTCCATAAGAAGCAATACCCGTTACAACGTAATTTGTATCAACAAAAGCATTTGTAAAATTAACTGTATAAAATCCTGAGCTAGTTCTAGTAATTGAACTTACGTTATAAGTTGCTCTTGTAGTAAGTGTTGGATTTCCATTAAAATTCCCCCAAGCCTGAGCATTAGTATTTACACCATTACTTTGGATGTTAAGCACACCTGATCCATCTGATGTTTGGACAAGGCCTGTGGATGTGACTGCGTTTAGTGTGGTTGTCATTTTTGGGCCTTATCTGAATACTGCAATACACATTGTTATTAAAGAGACTTGAGAGTTAGCGTTGTCATAGCCAACAATTTTTGCAGAAGTAGTAGTCAAAGAATTATAAGATGAACTACCGAAAATGTTTAAATTCCCAGTATTGTTACTATCTCTTTGACCTGTACCAACAATAGCGTAATTTGCATCGGTTAATGCAGTAGAAAAGTTTATTATATAAACGCCCGATGAAACATAACTTATTGAGCTTACATTGAATGAAGCTCTTGCAGATGGTGTTGTTGTGTTTCCAGCAAAATTTACCCAAGCCCTACAAAGCGTACCAATCTGTGTACCAGACCCATCATTAAACTGGGTAGGTGTTCCAGTTGTACTAGATTGAATTGTGTCAACTAAAGCAGTTCCGTAACTCATAACACCACCCACCTTGATCCGCTAGAGATCGTTACAGTTACACCACTTGCCAATGTAATAGGCCCAGCAGATTGTGCTGAGTACCCACTTGGTATGGTTGTGCTAACAGAAATAGTCTGATTATTGGCGAAAACGCCCGACACGGATAATGTACCCGTTGTAGGGGTTAGCGTATCAGTAACTGCATTTTCGTTAATAGCCATGTTATACGTCCGTTGCGCCTTGGTATTGGCTCATTGTTTTTAACACTTCATAGATTGCAGGGAGAAGATCACCCTTTCCTGCTATATCAGCCAAACCAATGTAGTGAGCGTGTTCTTGAACTGTGCTCATATTAGCATCTCTAGCATCTTTGCTATAGTGGACTGCTACTTGAACTTGGATATTATCCTTGTTACCAAAGAAATTAGTCACTCTGGCATAAGCCTGTGGTGCAGGACTACCAAATTGTGTTTGTGTTAAGTTTAGTTGTAATGCCATTTTTTACCCCAGTTCTGATGTTTCTAAGCGACCATTCCATCTAATAGTGGTTGATGCCGCACCTGTTACGTTTACCGATATACCACCATAAGTTGTATCTGCGGTTACTGTTACGTTTCCTACTTGACCCCATGTGGATGTTATCCCAGATGTTGCCCCAAGAAGTGTAATTGTAGGTGTTCCAACTAAAGATGTTGTAGAAGTTGCAGATCCTGTTCTTTGAATAACACCTTTTATTTCCCATCCTGCAGCGTTAGTTGTAGCTTGATCTTTAGCAGATATGATCCCACGAAATGTATAAACCGAAGATGATCCTGCTGTTGATGGGGGAGGAAGAACTGCAATATTTGTACTGCCTGGGGAGCTTCCATCTGTAGTTAATTCAGTTGTGGTTGCAGTTGTTGTTGTTATTAAAAGATGAAATGTCTCTATTTGTCCATCGCCTACAACAGAAAAATATGCTGAATTCTGAGAATTTGCTCCATTAATACTTCTTGTAGATGCTTGTCTTCCATTAATTATTGAAGAAAGCGTGCCAGTTGCTAGATTTCCCCTTCCTGCTCCAACAAAAGAAAATTGAGCAGAAGATAAATTAGCAGTTCCAGAAACAATGCCAGAAGAATTGCCAGAAGCAGTATTTCCAGAAGCAGAAGAACCATTTACTCCACCACCAGAAATAACGGAACCAACACCAGATGCAATATTATTTTGTCCACCCCCAACAAAACTCCAATCCCCAGAGGCTACGTTTCTATTTGCAGAAGTCCCTGCATCACCTCCACCACCTACAAAACTATAAGAGCCTGTTGCTTGGTTGTTTCCTCCTCCTACTACTACTCCATGAGGTGTGTAGAAAGATAGGGTTGCGTTTGTTGATGATGTAGCGTTTTGGGATAAAGTTAAAGATGTTCCACTAATTGCTGCAACATAACATTCAGATGGTATCGGTGTTCCAGAAATAAATTGTCCAACCTTTATAGCAGCATTTGTAGCAGATAACGTAACTGCAGTTGAACCACTTGTAATTATTGATGTTGCTTGAGTAGTTACTGCAGCTGTTGCTGTGCCTGAGTTTGCGTAACCACCACCAATAAAATTAAATTCACCAGAAGCTGCATTTGCTCGACCAGTTACAACAGCGGCTCTTGCTCCTGCAGTAGTATTGCTTTGTCCAGCACCATTAAATGAAGTTGCTCCAGATACCGCATTACTTAAGCCCCCACCAATAACAGCCCACGCATTAGAAACATTATTACCTGAACCACCTAAAATAGAACTTTGAGTTGCAGATGCAGTATTTTGTTGTCCCCCTGCTATAACAGCTTGACTTCCGTTTGCAACTTGTGTTGCCGCATTTCTATTTGTCTGCCAATCAACAGCATTAGCACCCCTAGCATTGCCTCCTGTAACAGTAGATGTAGTTTGTTGGGCTTGTAGTGCTCCTGTTCCTTTTGGTTGCAATACCAAAGGAATGTTTGTGTCTGATCCCAAAGCCTGAACAACTGGGGCATTTCCTGTTGTATTACCAGATGACTGAATGTAGTTTGCACCAGTCCCTGCTTGTAATATTGGGGAAATTAAAGTGCCTGTACTTGGGTTATATTGAAACTCAGTAGAGGAAGTATAAGCAGTTGATAAAGTGCCAGATGTAACAGAAGAAAATAAAGGATATCTTGTGGCATTTGTTGTGGTGTCGTCTGTTATTGTTGTCCCACTTGGTGTGGATACCCAAGTTGGAGCAGAACCTGAACCATTTGATTGCAATAAATACCCAGATGTTCCATAAGATCCATTAAAAGCTACTGCATTGCTTGTATTTATAGTTATTGCATCTGTTGCACTACTGTTTGTAACAAAATGAATAGAGTTAGAACCATAAGTTCCAATAGCTAAATCTGTTGATGCAGATGCTAAATAAACATATCCTGCAGTGCTAAATGCTCCTGTTCCTGTAAAACCAGATGAATTGATACCAAACTCACCAAAATTTGTGGTAGCTGTAGCATTATTGTTAGATACATTAAAATTTGTAGATGCTGTAGCTCCAGAGCTAGTGTTTTGTAGCACCATCTGGTTATAGGTATTAACACTAGATTGAAATGATGCCAAAATATTGGTATCAGAATATCCAAGGGTTCCATAACTAAAAGCACCAGTATTAGCAGATCCAGTTGTGGAGCCTGTAGCTACATGGTTTCCTGCATTTAATACAGTAGCTGTGAATGTTCCTGTACTTGGCACATACTGTAGTTTTGTGGAGCTAGTGTCAATAGTTGTAGCAGTACCACTTGTAGCAGATAAAAATGCAGGGTAAAAAGTGCTAGAACTGACTGTTTGATCTGAAATAGTAACTGAGGCACTTGGAGTAGACCAAGTAGGTGCTCCAGTCCCATTAGATGTTAAATACTGTCCTGTTGTCCCTGCTGTGCTAATTGCCAAAGCAGATGCACCAGAATACACAATTCCACCAGCATTGGCAGTTAAATTAGCGTTTGTACCGCCATTAGCAAGGGATACTTGACCAGACAATGCGCTTGTTGGAATTGTTGTAGATGCCGTTACCGCACCAACGCCATTACCATATAAATAGCCAGTAAGCCCAGTTGTGTAAAGCGTACCAAACGATCCACTTGTCAAAGTAATACTGCTTGCCCAAGATGGAGCAGTTGAACTTCCATTTGTAATTAATACTTGACCCGCTGTGCTTGATGCTAAGAATGACGTAGTTCCAACGCCAGATTGATAGGGCAATGCGTAAGTTGTACCACTCGCCAAATTTGTTGCGGTAGTTGCAGATGTTGCACTTGTTGCGGTTGCAGCGTTTCCACCAATGTTTAACGCAGAAGCTGTGCCCGTGATGTTAGTACCCACCAATGTGGATGGTGTACCAAGATTTGGCGTTACAAGAGTGGGAGAAGTTGCCAATACGACATTTCCGCTACCCGTTGTACTTGAACTTGATGCTGCGGTCAGTTGACCCTGTGCGTTAACTGTAAAGTTGCCAAGCGTGTAACTTCCAGATGTAACAGATGTGTTAGCTATTGCAACAGTTACTGGCGTACTACCATTGTAGGATGTGCCAGACAATCCTGTGCCAATCGTTAAAGCATTAGAAGCCGTTGCGGTGATTGTTCCAGATCCACCAAGGCTAATTAATGTGCCATTAACTGTTAATGACGAATTAGTTAACCCAGAATTAGGAATTGTTGCGTTAATTTGACTTGGCGCAATAGAAATTGATGTATTGGTTACAGATGTGACTTGACCTGAAGCATTTGTAACAAATACTGGTACGCTAGATGCAGATCCGTATGTTCCTGCTGTACCTTGTGGAGTGATACTAAACTGATACCCAGACAGAGTTAGCCCTGTTCCTGCGGTATATAAAGCCGTATTACTAAATTGGGTGAAAGTAATGGCAGTTACGCCTAAAGTGCCGTTTTGTGGGCTAGTACAAACCCAAGCTGATCCGCTTTGAGCACCATTTTCTACAAATAAGAACGCAGAAACCAGTTCCGCATAGGTGTTGGCATCGCTAGATCTTGCCCATGTGCCTGTACTAGCGATATAAATACCGTTGTTGGCTTGAGTTGTTTGGTTTTTGACTAAAACCCTGTCCCCTGCAAGCGTTGTGTACCCATCAATTGTCTGTAATCCAGATAATGTAATGTTTGCGGTTGTAGCTACTTGAGCTGGGGCTTTGAATGACAATCCCTGTGCAATTGCATCAACATAGGATTTATTGACAATATCTGTTGGATTTACCGCAGTTGTACTAATAGATCCAGTTGTTGTCTGAATATTAGTAAAAATGCCAGATGACGGTGTAACCAGGCCAATAGTCGTACTATTAATCGTACTATTGGTGATATTTAACCCGCTTTGAGACGGATTTAATGTTGCATAAAAGGGTTGCCCCTGACCTATAAAAGTCTGAAAATTGCCATAGACGTCAAAATACGCCTGAACAGGCAGTAGGTTTTGATCAGATGTTAGGTTAGGGGCACTCATTAGAATGGTTGAGCAGTAAAGATTAAAGTATCACCAGGAGACATATTTGCTAAAGCACCAGTTGTGATGCTATAACTGTTCATTGTTGCTGTCGTAGTTGTGTAAGCTACTTGTTGCAAAAACAATGTTGTTCCATTGGTAATATCATAACCTTGAACTAACCACCCAGTTGGGGCAGCAAACGGGAACGTAAAAGTTCCAGTATTTCCTGCGGTACTACCAAAAATTACTCTGAAAATGCCGATTTGGTTGCCCAAAACTTGAGCAGTTGAACCGCCAAATCCAGAAGAAACAGTTGGTAAAGTATCGTAAGTCAATACCGCTACAGTATTGATTGTTTGTGTAGATGCTACTTGATTGGTCATGATTGATCCGCTACAGGCATTACATACAGAGTTGTCGCTGCACCAACTGCGCTCAAGTTAAATCCACCAGCAGGCACGGCAATAACGGTTGGCTGAGACATAGAAATGCCCAAGACAAACGATGTTGATGTGTTTCCTGCGGTTGGCAGAACCGCTGCGGGAGCAGTAATGCTTGTAGGATTAAGTGGCGCAATTGAAATAGCAACAGGCGTAGATGCGGTATTCAAAAACGCACAGTAATTGATTTGATCATTACCCGTTGGGATAACGCTCAAAGAGCTACTGGCAGTTGTTGTAACTGCTACTGCGTAGGTTGGGCCTACGGGACGATAAACGCTTGTATTAGCCATGATTAAGCAGCGTTAACAGCGATTGGCAAGCCTTCAATGCGGTGTACTTTGAAGTCATATACACCAGCAGCAGGGGTGATCGCAGTTGCAGCGCCAGATGTGTTTTGGAACTGGATTGTCAATACGCCTGCGGTTGCTACATCACAGTTTGAAATCATGATGTTTGAGGTTTGGTTACCTTGATATTGCAAAAAAGTCACAATATCAGATGGTTGCAGACCCGCAATATTGAAAGTTTGCAAAGATTGTGTGGAAGATGTGGTTAGCGCAGATGGGGTAATGGATGGAGCAATAATAAACTGCTCTAATATGTTACCCCTGGCAATGGTGGTGCTTGACATGATTTTTCCTTTGGGAAATTAGGTTAATTGTAACTTTAAAAAGAGAAAAAGCCACCCCTTTTGAGGGTGACTTTCCTCAATTTCAGGCTGGATTAGCTGAAATCGTAGCCATACACGTATACGTCTCCAGTCGCTGCTGTTCCAGCTGCGGTGGTTACGTTCACATATAAAGTTTGGTTAGCAAGTGAAGTCTGGATGGCAGCAGATGAAGCATCAACGTATGATGTACCAAGAACGGTAGTCAATTGTGATGGTGCAATTGCGCCAAAAAGGCTAGTTGCTGATGTAGAAGCAGTACTAACGATACCCAGAGCTGTCGATGTGGAGATCGAAGCTGCTGCGCCTGCGTTATTGACGTTTGTAACGATCAATTCTTTAGGCATATACGCTGTAGAGTTAACTACAGGAATAGGGGTTAGTGCTGTTGCGTTAAGGTTTACACCTTTGGCTACACCGATAACACGCAACGCTTGGTTCGTTGTAATGTTACTTGGGTGTGCCGATACTGTGGTTGCTGGTCCTGGATTCGCCATTTTATATTTCCTTTAAAAAATTAATTAGGCTGCGATACGGCAAGCAAGTTCTTGGTACAAAGGTGCCCATCCGTATAACACATCTAAACGAGTCGGGATTGAATCGTTGTTAATGGTATATTGACGTACTACACGAATTGACAAACCTACTTCTTTATCTGATGCACGACCAGCAAAGTGTACGCCCTCTGGTAGCTCGAGATCGGCTACTGCGAGTGTGAACGCATTGCGGTGGAACAGAATGTTCTGTGGTGACAATGTGCCAGAGTTGTTGAATGGTGTAACTGCTGCAGTTGTAGAAGTTGTACCAACAACGATGGAGTTTTGGAACTGACCACCAATGATAATAGCTGGAGCAACTTGTATGCTTGTAGCTGTACCGTTAGCGATAGTTGTTGTAGATTGAACAACAAAGTTACGCAATTTGCCAGAACCGTATGCTTGACGGTTTTGTGGGTTAGTTGCATAAATGTTAGCAATCTGGATTACGTCACCAGCGTTGAGTGTTGCAGCTCCAGTAGAACCCTTCAATTGAATTGTAGAGTACTGTGCCCAACCGCTTGTCAAATAACCAACTTGGCCTGTTGAAGCTGTGTTGTCAGTTGTCAATGCTGTTGAGTAAGAACCGAATGTTTGGCTTACAACGTTTTGGTCTAGTTTCCAATTTGTACCAGCAGAATCACGACCCATTAGACCTTTGCGATATTGCTCGGCAATGGCTTCTTGAGGCATGAACAAACCTTTTAAGCTGTCAACGATTGTTGCAGATGTGAAAGGCTCAACGATACAAGCACGACGTCCGTCTCTTGGTGCGCCTTCAGCATCAAGATAAGCACCAGCTGTCAAGTAGGTGATCAATCCTGTTGGAGGTGTACCAGCAGTACCAACGATGTTAGCAGTCTGGAGTGCAGCCATTTGCAAACCGTCACGGTCAATCTTGTTAGCGATTGTTGCAACAGCAGGCTTCAGAACACGGTCAGAGAACATATCAAGGCTCAATGCCAAGTCTTGAGTTGTGAACTGAGTCGCAACTTGGAACTGGGTTGACAATGTTACTGGTGTTGAAGTCTCGTTAAAGTCTTCTACTGAAAGCGCAGGGCCTACAGCACCGACAAAACGGCCTGGTCTACGGACGTTAACAGTGTTACCGATCTTGCCACCAACTACAGCGAACTGGTCGTCATAGTTACGGTCTACTTCGCTTGAAAATGTGAGTTCGTTTTCTAAAACCATTAACGCTTCGTTAGTGATCTTAGATATCGTTAGCAAATTATTTGCCATTTTGATTTCCTTTTAAATAAATTGTTTACCTAATCTTTCCAGATTTGCGTAGTGCCTTCCATTCATGTATTGACCCAGTAAACTCACCGTTTTCTGTGATCGGTACATCAACGTTAGTACCACCTCGAATCGGATTGATAGGCGCTGGTGCGTTGCTCTTTTTCACAGTAGTCTTAGGCGCTTCTGCGGTTTTTTCAAACCTAGCCTCTAACTTACCAATCTCTCTTAAAGCACTTGAGGGTGATAGACTATTTAACCT
>Ga0208380_1000257_pt1 | contig 15247 bp, 37 predicted proteins | sample CryBogCBE27Jun07_FD_184570 | JGI IMG/M metagenome (GOLD analysis project Ga0208380, IMG submission 184570) | Freshwater microbial communities from Crystal Bog, Wisconsin, USA - CBE27Jun07 (SPAdes) | ecosystem: Environmental > Aquatic > Freshwater > Lake | place: Crystal Bog, Wisconsin, USA... | reverse complement strand
TTTTGGACGGTCTTTACAAACTTCAAATCCCTTCCAGTGCCACTTTCTGCAATAGGTACATTCCATTGTCTGCTCCTTTGTTGCTAAGTCTTTATTATAGCGCCAAACGAGCAGACTGTCAATAACCCTTCAACTTACTCAACTTCTTCCTCATCCACTTCGTTCAAGTGATCAAAGCAGTCTTGCACACGACTGGACTCTGTGTTGAAGAATGTATAGTCTCCGCAGACCATGCGTCCTTCACCTTCTTTAATGTACTCGAACCCGCCATAGTAGTCAATAGCACTGGAATGAGTAACAGCAATCACTTCCTCATCCCTGTCAATGTACACAGGACCACAGCGTACATCCAAGCCCAACTCTGTAGGGCTACAGCTTTCCATCTTGCGTACATGACGCTCAACCACTTCGTTCACAGCGTCAATCATGTCCAATGTGCTGTCAAATGCTGTATCTGTAAAGTATCCCATCGCTCGCTCCTTTGTTGTCTATGTGTGTATTATACAATAGAACGGGTATGTTGTCAATACCCGTTCTAGTTGTAGGGTTATTCAGCGCACTCTTTTGGGTCGAGCTTACGAATAGCTGGAGCAAGTTTCTTCCAACGCTCGCCTGCTTTCTTATAGTGCCACTCACCCAATGTGTAGTCACTTGACTTGGTGTACTTGAAGCAATAGAAGTAGTCACTCCATCCATAGTGCTCCTCAGCTTCAGCAAGTGTCTTAAACACTTTGAACTCAGTGCCAGTCTCACCTCTGTCACGCCCGTAGTAAGTAGTCATGTTGCCGTAGAGCTTGTCGTAAGCCTCGTCGTCCATTGGCGTTTCAAGTCGACTAAAGGCATGCTTCTCACCAATTTCACTACGTAGTGAGCTAATGTCACCCAGTGCAATCAAGTTATTGACCTTAGGGCTGTTGCTGTAGTGCTTTTGCAGAATAGCACCGTTGTGCTCCAAGTAGCCATCCCAGTGACAATAAACTGCACGAACAGTTTTGTTGTAAGGGTTTTGGATAGCAATCATTGAACGTGTACCCATGTTTCGCTCCTTAATGTGTTTAAGTGTTAATTATAGCAACTTCTAGCCAAACTGTCAACCGCAAAACACTTCTTTAGACAAGATCCGGTCCTCAACCAGCTCGTGTGCCAAGTTAAGGGCCATAGTGGCTACAGTGATAGCAATAATGCGCTCTTGCCCATTAAAGCGTTGGCAGTACTCCATCAGCTGGTCCAAGCTCTCTGGGGTTGCAAACAATCCGGTCTTTGGGATTGGGTTTTGAACAACGTCGTAAATGCCTGACATAAGTTTCGCTCCTTGTGTGTTGTTGATGTTAGTATTATAGCAAGTTTGGGTTGAGTTGTCAACCGAACCTAGGTGGTGTTGTATTTCTACAACACCACTCTGCTTATGCTTCTAAGTCAAACTCTGCGTCCTCTACTACTGTCTCTAACTGTACAGCCAGCGCCTCTAGCATGTCTTTTGAGAGTGTGTCAAGTGTGTTGTCATAAAAGTGTTGCATTAAGTTAGCGTTTAGTACACTATGCCCGTCTAAGTAGTCAAGCCCGCTGTCTCCCATGTCGTAAATTTTCCCAAATGCAGTGTTAATGCGTTTTACTAGTGCTTTTGACATTGTGTGCTCCTTTGTTGCTATGTGTTAATTATACTGTCAAATGGGCGGGCTGTCAAGCAAAGTACTTGTATAACCCTATTGCGCAAATGGTTATTGACACAACGTTAGTCAGCGTCTGTGGCCAGTTGCGCACACGTAAACTCCATATCATGTACAGCAAGCCCCCACAAAACCCAGCTAAGATGCTGTAGCTGTTGAGCTGTGGGAAGAACGACATTAATGTGTACATACACATGAAGCAGGCCGTGCCGGCCCACTGCACTGCGTTATTAAACATCTAAGCACTCTGCCCAAACACGCTCTACAGTACTAGGGTCTAAACGCTCTAGCCCTGCAATAAAAGTACTAGCAACGTCAAAGCTAACATACTCGTCCGTTTGCATACCTTGTTCGCTATAGTCCACGTCGTTAGCTTCGCCTTCTGTAAACCCGATTGTTTGCAGGTATGTGCGTAGTGTTTGTAAAAATAATGGGTCTGAGTAAATTAATCCGTCTACTGCTGTATTCCAGCTAGCAGGGCTAAAGTACACGCACAGCTCGCCAAAATTTTTCTCTTGTGTACAGTACTGCAAGTCCAGCTTAGTAATGTCTACTGCTCGAGCTTTGCCAGACCAGTAACCGCCACCGCTTGTGTGTAGTGTTGTGTATGTTTGCATAGTTTCGCTCCTATTAAAAAACAATTATAACATTAATCCACGTAGTAGTCAACTGTTTGCAATAGTGTGCTCATTGCGTTCTCTAACTCGTTAAAGCACTCCAGTTCCGCTAGTTGTACCCCATCGCATGTTGCAGTTAACAGCATAGCTTCCACTTCCGCTAGTTTAGCAAGTATTGTATCTTTCATTTGCACTCCTAGTGCTGTGTTAAAAAATTAATTATAGCACACTCAACCCAAACTGTCAAGTGTGCTATGTATTAACCCTTTAACTTAGTACAGTTTTAATAAACGCATACATGTCGTCTTCGCTGTAAGCATTTTTAGCTACATACGCAATAGCGCCGTCCATGTTAGTAATATACATTATTTCATTGCTGTCAATGTTGTAATTGTAGTGTACATTGTTAATCCAGCACTCCCCAAACGCTTGCTCCCCTGTAAACACAAACTCCCCGCCATTGTAGTAGTAAGTAGCTGTCATGTCATTTATTACTAGTGTTAAGTTATCGTCCAGTTGTATTGCTTGTGTCATATGCGCTCCTGTGTTGCTAAGTGTTTATTATACTGCCGTTTGGCTAACTTGTCAAATAACCCTACTGCGCTCCGGGTAATTGCATTGTGTTGTGTAGTGCAAAAATGCATTCGATAAACAGGTCGTAAGCGCAAGCGTCACTTATAACGTAGTTGTAAATGTCACTGCTAACTGCGTCGCGCATAAAGTCCACTATAGTGTCGTCGTCGCTACTTTGGCTGTAAATTACAGCGTCAGTGCTGTTAGCTATTGCTTTGTATGTTTCGCTTACAGCATAAGCAAATTTAGCATTGTCGTCCAGTGTGTTGAATGGGCATTGTAACATGTTGGCTCCTTTGTACTGCTTAAAAAACTAATTATAGCACACTCGGGCAAAAAGAGCAAGTGTGCTATGTATTAATGCTTTAGCTTACAAATACAATATTGTCTGTGCGAGCTGTTGCTTTAGCGTGTTTTAACGCATTAGCAAGCTCGTTTTTTAAGTTACTTTTAAGTAAGTCCCCACTAACATAGGCACACTTGCTTTGTACTGGGAACAAGTGTACTACTTTCTCATTACCGTTTTTGTCCTCGCGTGTAGTAGTGTGTACGTTAAACGCTACTACTAGTTTATACGCTTGTACTTTTTTATTGTATACTAGTTTTGCTTTTGCTAGTGTGTTAAACATTGTACGCTCCTTTGTTGCTAAGTCGTTATTATAACGCACTTTGGCAAACTTGTCAAAGACCCTTTCGGCTGTAGGGTTGTTGACTGGTAGCGATTTTGGTGCTATAATAGTGGTATGGTTCGAACAGCACTCACTGGGGATGGACGTGGAGGCTGGGCGTTATTATCAGGTGTGGACGACCTGTGAATAACTTTTGGCGATGGTTTTGGTGACGGTACCCCTCGTCAAGAGAGATTGACAGTGGATAAACCTGTGAATAACCTTGTCCACAGAGTTATCCACATATTGTATCTTGTTGTTTTGAAGCGAAAAAATCCAAAGTCCCGCTTGACAAAAGGGACTTTGGGACCGGTCTCGGGCCCTCAAATCTCGTTATATGAAGGAGTCATCGTCCCCGTTGACAATGACTCTATAGTAGCAGTCAGCTGGAGCAGTTAATACAAAATCACTGGCCAAGTCCTGATCCTCAAACACATCAAAGTCACAGGCACGATCACTGTACTTGAATACATGTATATGACCACGATCATCCACTGTGATGCTGACAGTGTGTGTAGTAAACTGTATCATACTCCGAGTGCGTATCATAAGGCCTCCTAGCCAGTCATTGATACAAGTATTTACACAGTTGTTCAGGATTAGAGCCATTAGACATGGTCACTATCCCTTAGACTGCCACTGGATAGTCTATACTAGTAGGGAATAGCGGAGAGATCCCTGATCTATCGTAAGGAAAGGTGTCGAAAAGTGTGAAATAGATCTCCCCACCTGCTCGGCACATGCGTACAGCGGGGTCTTTTAGATAGAAAGGTGTGGAAAAGTGTGACAAAGTGCAATAAAGTGTGACAGAATCTTGAATAAGAATCACAACCAGGCCTGGGGATGGTGTGGCTAGGGTCTAGACATTGAGAATGGTTGAGGTCGAGACAGGCTATGCTAAAATGGTTACTCAATCCCTCTATATGCTATACACGTACAGCGGGGCCTATAGCAGTACAATGACTCCCACCAGCACTCCCAGTGCAAAGGCCGTAATAGCCACGACTGTCAAGGCTATCACATAGTATAATTCATTGTCTAGTACAGTTTCGAACAAGTGTCTCATACTGTATTTACGCCGGCCCAGCGAGCGAGCGAGCGTTCACCCGATTCTACACATGTGTACAGCGGGGTCTTTACATCGTGTTGCTATCGTATAAGCTCGCAATGCGTTCTTTAACACGGGCCCATACGACATTATCCATATGATTCTTTTCAACCGCTATGCTGGCTAAAAAACCCAAGCACCATGCTTGATGTTCTTCCTTAGTGTATGTAGGATGCAGAGTCATCGTGTGTTTATATAGGTAATCGATTATGTCTTGTGCTGTCATAGTTGAGTATTTACTATGTGCTCACTAAAAACTTTAATGGCGTTAGCTCAAAACTCAATCAATTGTGATCATAGAATTGGCTCACTGCCTGTATGCCACGAGTCACACGTATTTGATGTCTAGGACGACTTACATTATCCAATGTGACCCATGCGAATACACCATACACTAGTATAGCTAAGACTAGCCAAACCAGGATCTTTCCAGGGATCGGATACAAGTTCCGATACCATCTAATCCATTCTCGAGCTAGTTCACGCATAGTCAAAACCCTGTTCTATTATAAGTAGTGCCGGGATCACGGAGATATTCACAGTAGTATGTCAGTTCAATACTAGCCCGCCAAATGTTGCAGTCAGCATTGGTAACCAAACTAGCACTATGATCCGTCAGGCTTTTACCCGTAGTACCCATGCTTACAACACTCGCGCCAGTATACACTGCACAGCCACTTAGAGCGTGAGCTAGGAATACCCAAGCGAGGACGGTTTTGCCGGACATCATTCGAGTATATTAACACAGTCAGTGCCCCAGAGTCAATGGGAAAGGCGCTCATTTCCCATTGATGAATGGCTAGCCTACGAGATTTCGAGTAGGCTCTAGACCTTAGAAAAAAATCGCTACCGAATTTTTGCGCTCCGCTCCGCGGGCAAAGTAACAACGGCATGCCCAAAATAACGCTTGACCTTTACACTCGGCACATATATAATAGCAGTATGAAACCCACACCACACAATGTCAATCAACTCTATGCCAAGGCTGTAGCACATCACAGCAATGGCAGAACACCCTACGCTGTCAAGATTTACAAGGAAATACTCACCAAGTTTCCCAATCACACGGGCTGTCGTCACAATCTAGCTAGACTCCTCATGGCACAGGGTCTATTGTCAGACAGTATCGAGCATTTGGATTGGTTAATTGCCAATAATCAGCAGGATCAAGATGCTGTCATATATCGTGCTGATGTGGCACGACTACAACATGACTATCTTCGTGCCTTGGCTTTATTGGACACCAGTGATTCTATTCGGGCTAGTGCTCTAGCACTTAACATACGAGCCCTAATACTGCGTGATCAAGAACAGTTTCAAGAAGCCATGGACACTTGGGGCCGTGCCACTGATGTTGATGCGAATCTACGCACACGACATCAAGTCAATGCCGCACACCTGCTCCTACTCAATAGAGACTATGCCAATGGATTTCGCATGCACGAAGCTAGAGCTGGTGCTGGCTATGGCATAAGTGATAGTAGATTGCGTGAGAAACAGGCCATGACACCTCGAGACACAGTTACAGGCAGTCGTGTACTGCTACATTGGGAACAGGGTTTGGGTGATACCATACAGTTCATGCGCTATGCCACAGAGTTCAAACAACAGGGTGCTGACAGCGTTACGCTAGTTGTACAGCCTGAACTAGTTGAACTAGCACGTCAAGTGCCCGGAGTGGATCATGTCGTAACTGATGCAGATGAGTGGCCCGTGTGGACTCATTGGTTAGGGCTCATGAGTGCGCCCTGGGTTCTGGGTACCCTTTATCAAACTGTGCCCTGGGAGGGTGCCTATGTGGATAGCAACCATCAAGAGGGTGGCCCTCGTAGGGTGGGTGTGTGTTGGAGTGGAGGCCTGAGACTACAAACTGAAGAGCTGTGGTTGAGACCCCCACCTGATAGGGACGTACCCCAGGACTTGTTCTTGGCATGGGTCGATCAGCAGGCTCAGCGTTATCCTCATGTTGAATGGGTAAGCCTACAGGCGGGACGACCCATACCCAAGGACTCCCGCCTGACCCAGCCCTCATTGGTCTCATGGGCCGATACCCAAGCCGTGATTGACACTTTGGATCTTGTCATCACAGTGGACACCAGCGTGGCACATCTAGCAGGAGCCATGGCCCGACCCACTTGGTTGCTTAACAGACGCATGGGTGATTGGCGTTGGGCCAGCTATACCGACGCTACACCCTGGTACCCTACAGTAGAAATATTCAGGCAAACAGCATGGCGTGATTGGCAACCTATACTAGAACAAGTGTCACAGAGATTGGCAGAGAGATATGGCCACTAGAAGTCTACATCAAAAACTACAAAACAACAAGCTGTTCCATAGGCAGTTGGAGCAGGCCTGTCACCTACAAAATCAGGGTGAAATAGGACAGGCTGAACAACAGTTGCTGGACATACAACGGCGCTGGCCCCGGGAACCACAGAGCCTACAGCTATTGGGACTCATACGTCACAGTCAGGAACGATTCCACGAAGCCTATGACATGATTACCTCAGCCATTAATCAGTTGCCCAATGTGGCACAATGGTACTGTAATCGTAGTGTGGTCTTAGCTGACATGGAACGACATGAAGAAGCTAGAGAGGATCTTGAAAGTGCTCTAAGATTGGATGACACCCTACCTGATGCCATCAACAACATGGGCATGACCATGATAGCACTCAAACGTCACAAAGAGGCCCTGGACTTTGCTCTACGTTATGCTGAACTGCGCCCTGAACGAGCACAGACTTGGTTCAATTTGGGCATAGCATGGCAGGAAAACGGAGACCATGCACAGGCTGTTGAATGCTATCACAAGTGTCTTGACATAGACAGCAGACACGCTGGCTGTATGGTCAATCTCAGCAATGCCTATAGAGAATGCAATGACTATGCCCAAAGTCAATTGTGGCTGACTCGTGCAGAAGAAGCTGATCCCAATAGCCCTGACGTGTTCAACAGTCGCGGAGCCATACTCAAAGACACAGGCAGACCCAATGCCAGCATACCCTGCTATGAACGTGCCATACAGTTGGCCCGTAGCACATTGAAGAAACAGCAGTATGCCTACAACCTCAGTGTCAGCATGCTGTTGACTGGACAGTATCCACATGCATGGCACCTGTACAATCACAGATTTGCCGTGGTTAAAATGCCCAAGGTCTTTGCCGAAAGTCGTGTGTGGTCGGGCGAGGACATTGCGGGCAAGATACTGCTAGTCAGTAGAGAACAGGGTATTGGAGACAGCATACAGTTTTGCCGTTATCTAACTCTAGTCAAACAGCGTTGGCCCACCTGCACTATTATATTCAATCCTGACAAGGGCTTTGAGGAACTGGCCGCCAATATCGAGGGTGTGGATCAGGTGGTGTCTACAGCGTCGGATATCACTGTCTCTTGGGACTTTTGGGTTCCTTTACTCAGCTTGCCTGACATCATGGGCACCACCATGCAGACCATACCCAATCAAATACCCTATCTGAATCCTCGAGAGGAACTGGTAGCTGAATGGGGTCAACGAGTCAACAAGGATAAAATTCGAGTGGGTCTAGTTTGGAACGGTGGACACAGAGAGGACCAACCCTATATTTGGAGTTTGAATGATCGTAGAAACTGTGACTGGAGCCTGTTTGAGCAGATGATATTGTCGGTGACTGAGCAACGTGACGACATTGAATTTTACTCAATCCAAAAGGGTGATCCAGCAGAAAGCGATTTGAAAACTAGACTAGCTCAAGTGACTGTGCCCATAGTCAATTTGATGGATGACGTCAAGACTTGGAGTGACACAGCGGCCCTAGTGAGCAACATGGATTTGGTAATAGCTGTGGATACCAGTACAGTACATCTTGCGGGCGCACTGGGTCGTCCAGTTTGGATGCTGAACCGTTTGGACACCTGTTGGCGTTGGTTTTTGAGAAGGACTGACAGCCCTTGGTACCCAACCATGCGTATATTTAGGCAAGCCAAGCCACACGATTGGCAACCAGTAATGGCAGAAATAACCCAAGAACTGATTGACTTTAGGCCTTGATCCTGCTACAATACTAGAACGTTAACTAGTATCAGGAGCAGATGATGGCGCAGGCCTATAAAGAAACAACAGTTTGGGAAGATGGCAACACAGCCATCAATCATACCTATTTGCTAGAGGGTGACCTTATGCTGGGCTATATGCGTACTGGCACCAGCGTACCCTTTTTCTTCAAAAAACCCATACGTATCGACAAGCGTGGACGTAAGTTTGAGAAGCTGGAAGACAATCCATTTGATGATATCTTTTCAGTTGTTGTTCCGCAAGAAACCAGCAACAACCTAAAAGAAATTGACGGTTCTAAAGGCGCCAAGTATATTTTGGACGTGGATGCTAAGACTTGTACTTGCCCAGGATATACCTATCGCGGCACTTGTAAACACGTTAAAGAATTGGAGACAGCATGAGCGAATGGTTATATAGAGGCATGATGGCTCTACTGGCCTTTGTGTTTATTGGACAAGTTTATGTTATCATTACAACGCCCGAACCTGTTGTTGCTTGTGTCAACAACATAATTATGGAACAGCATCAAGATATGTGGATACAAAAGGGCACATGGCCCCGCCACTGTGTTGAAGTAGACAAGGATTAAAATGCAAGTAGAAATTAAAGATGTATTAGAAACTATTGTAAACATGAACATCAATCGTTGTTCATACACCACTTGGGACAAAAACATCCAGGAGTGTGCTAGACATGAAATAGTCAAAGGCCTGGCACAGTACTATGGTATTGATTTTACTATTCCGTTTGAAGGAGAACGTTTGTTCCCCGTAGCAGGCGGCCCTAAATGAAACGCAAGGTGTTCACTAGAGAATTTTGGTTAGGATTTATTCTGGCCTGCCTAATCTTTGCTGTCATAATTGACTACATAGATTTTGATGTGCCTAGTGAACAACCTTGTATTAAAACCATATCAGTATGAAAGCATTTACAGTAACTCGATTGGATAGACGGCATAAAGGGTACAAGCAATTTACCCATTATATCCAACCGATTTGGTCTAGTCAACTCAAAGATAAGATCAAGTTCTTTGAATGGCGCACATGGTGCTGGAACACTTGGGGCCCAGGTATGGAACGTGAGATTGCCATTGAGTTAGGCAGTGATCATTATGCCATGGGACGATGGGCTTGGCATACACAAGATGGTGCCAAAAGATTGTACTTTCAATCAGAAAAAGAATTGAATTGGTTTGTTTTAACTTGGAGTGCTGAATGAGCAATCTAACAGATTATTTTGAACGTACCGTTGCTAAACCCAAGTACCAATTTGGTGATAGGGTAGGCGGTGTTTATCAAGGCGTGCCATTTGTAGGTACAGTAGGCACAGATAACATTCGCAGTCTACAAGAAGGACCAATGGTTTGTGTACATTTAGACTTGCCCTTGAAAACCAAAGACTCTGTACACATGTCATTTGTTCGTGTACAGTATAAAGATATAAAGGAACTACGCAAATGATCAAAGGACTAATGGGCTCAGACGGAGTCTTTGTAGAAAGCGGCAACAACGCATTGCCATATCACAGCCCTCAGCAGGGCGATAGCTTTAGTGGTGTGCTGAGATTAAACGGTAGTGATATACAATACTATAACAATGGTAATTGGACTAACTTGCCCACTAGCTATGCTACCGTACGTATGGACTCCAGTATTGTTAGTTGGGTACGTGACAAGCAGGCCAAAGAACAAGAACAGAAGAAAGAGCTGGAGTATTTGAAACGTAGGGCTGAAGAACATCCTAGCCTAAAGAAAGCCTATGAAGCTATCATACGTGCTGAAGAACGTTTGAACAAGGACATTGACAAGGCTGTAGAGGATTTCAAATTGTTGGATAAGTTAGTAGGTGAAGAAGAGTTTCACGACGGCATGGCCACTGTGAGTATGAGTCCATGAACATCCTAAACATTCGTTTTGAATTGCGTAACCCATTTGATCGTTGGGATTACTTCAACAACCTTGGCTGTATCTCTGGAATGATTACCAAGTTCAAAGCATGGGAACTAGAGCATAGTTACTACAGTCCTTTGTTATTCGACTTTGAACTACGTTGGAATCAGCAAACAGATCATGCAGGCTTTGAGTTTGGCATTGGCATCCTGGGCTACGGCATCCATTTTCGTATATACGACACACGTCATTGGAACGACTATGACCAGTGTTGGGAGGAGCGAGATTTCAGTGAGTACTTTGAAATTAACCGTTAGTCAATGGCAACGTATCCGTGCTGATCTGCACACTGAACACCCAAAAAGTGTGTTCATGCTCAAGCACAAGATGCGACAGGTCTTGGGCTTTACTGTGCGTGAGCATCAAGAATGGGTAGAGGATACTGTATCGGATGATAAGTCGGGATTTGATTTGTTTTCAGTAGAAAGCGAAGGGTGGTACAAGGGCAAGCGTCACGAGTACTCAATCAGGCTAGACTTCTATAACGAAAGAAAGTATACTATGTTTCTACTCAAGTATTCTGAGTTATTACACAAAGGCAACCAAAATGACATTAAGTGATTTAGAACACATATTCCGTTTTCAAACTACGGCAACAGAAGACTATACTCCCACAGGAGAAGTTGAATTCCATCTAATTGATGGCTATTCAAAACTGTTTAAAAAGCATGATGCAAAAGACCTAGCCAGTTTATTGCCTATGTTAGACAACTTTATATTTGATGCCTACAGGGACAAGACTCCTGTGTTTGTCAAACCCGAAGTTATCGTTCCACTCTAATAGGATGATTGAATTGAAGCAGGTCAAAGTTGGGTTGTTCAAACTGCCCGGGCTAACATTTCCCAAAGATCCAACAGAGGATATATTGAAAGAAATGATGGATTGGTGCAAAGAGAATCATTGCGGAACTTGCATGGGCCCAAGATTGTGGAGTTTTAAAAATGAAGCACAACGTGATTGGTTTATCCTAAGATGGATTGATCATATCCCCAAAGAAGACGTCAAAGAAGATAAAGTATGATTATATATTTAGACATGGATGATGTGGTAGCCGATTGGCGCACAGCCGCCGAAGAGTTTCTACAACTCAAATTCCCTAATGGCGATCAATGGGCTAGAATACCAGACGACAAATGGGCTGAACTCAAACGTAACAGTCGTTTCTATAGAGACTTGCCATTGAAAGATGGCGCTGATGAACTGGTTGAATACTGCCGTGTGGCTGTGATGACAGGACAGGCCGACAGCGTTAGATTCTTGTCAGCATTGCCACACAACAATGACATGACTTGGGCACCTTGGGATAAGTTTCTTTGGGCACAACACTATTATCCAGACATCCCTGTATTCTTAGGACCCTATAGCAATGATAAGTGGCAACACTGTCAGCCGGGTGATATATTAATTGATGACCGTACTAGTAACTGTATGGAATGGGAACGTGCCGGCGGACTGGCACATATCTATCGCTCTTGGGAGGCTTGTAGGCCATGGCTGGAACAGACGTTAAATTCAAAGGCCGCGGCTTGATACAAGTCACAGGCATAAAGGCCAATGACGGATATCTCAATCGCTGGTTAAAGGAACATATAATCGCTCCTAAAATCAAATGGCAAAGACTGCCAGGACTCAAACTACAGGCCTATGTGGATGATATCCAGCCTCGTGGCTTTGAACGTGGACTCCGTGAAGATGACATGGATCCTGTACAAGCATGGAGTGAGGAATGTCACTGCGGAGTACGCACCAGCTTTAATGTTTGGCAATTTAAAAGCCCTAAACAGATAACCATGTTTTTATTGAAGTGGGCACAATGATTAGAAACGAACACGAATTCTTTAACACATTTGATATGCAGGTGCGAGCCAGCAATCGTAGACTGCGTAGGATAGATCGTGCTAGCCTTAAGATGAATGCATGGAACTATGATATTAGTGATGCGGCTATGTATCAAGCCACAGCCACACACTCTGTCGAAGAAGTAGAATGTGTTGATGTCCTAATGCCCAAAGATAGACTAGCACACTTGATAGCCTATGTACAAGAAACTGAAGCTCGTAATGTTCAGCACGAGTCTGATAGACAGTTAATAGCACAATACGAAAGAGACAGAGCTATTAGACTAAAGTATCCCGCGGTAGAGAAGGCTTACCAAAAATACGTTACGATGTTAGAACTATGCCGACATTAGAAGACGAAATAGCAGATAAGATGGCAGAACAAATGTCCCGTGAAGTAGATAGAGAAGTGCTTTGGGGTATGTTACAGGGCATGGGTTGGACTCGTGTTATGTTGCCACGACTAATAGATAACCATCATGCCATTGATATCACATATTGGTTAGAGGAAAACTGTCGACATGCTGTTGAGCGTGAAGGTAGAGACTTCTTGTTTGAAAGTGCTAAAGATGCCAATTGGTTTAAGTTACGCTGGGGAACAGAATGATACCATTACACAGTGGCCTAATGCTTGAACATGAATATACTGTAGTAGAAGTTAACGATCGAACACTTGTACACGATTGGTTAATAGAGTCCTTTGGCAATCCCGGTACTCGTTGGTTTTACAATGGTAACAAAATCTACTTCAGAGATGAACGAGATTGGATGTGGTTTGAATTGAGTACATAACATGGCCGTAACACAAGAACGATACGAAATTCAAGTTGCCATGCGTCTCAAACGAGATGGGTGGGTACATGACATGTATCACATATCAATATCAGACTGCAAACAACGTGCCGAATGGTGCAGGGAAACATTTGGCCCCATGTACAATGACGTGATCATGTCTGGAAAATGGTATGGTGCTGAGTTGCCATTCCAATCAGGAGGAGTTACTCCTAACAGACAATTTGTGTTCATGTTTAGGGATGACAAATTGTATACCATGTACAAGATGATGTGGCCAGAATGAAAGATACAGTACTACCTTTACCCAACGGAGACTTTACCACAGTGGAGCATATTGAGCGGCATGGTCCACTGACTGTGGTTGTTCATAGATTCAGAATGGGCGACGTAGAAGACCCAGACTTATATGCAGGCGAACCACTTTGGCAATGGCAGAACAGTGAAATGGGTAAATGGGTAATGACTAACGCTGTCCAGACTCCAAGCTGGCATAGAGCTCCCGATCCCAATACTCTTGGTTATGCTTATTCAATTCGAGCAGAACTCTCGCCCAAACACTATACATATTGGTGGCTCAAGTGGGGACATGAACTTGACGTTAGGCCAAAAAGATAGTATAATAACAACATCAGTAACTCTTATGAAAGACTACAATGAGCAATGTATTATGCAAAGATTGTAAAAATAGTTTTAGGAAACTATCAGAATTCCCGCAATGGGGAACTGGCTACGAATGGCGTTGCCGTTTGAACTATATTGAAAACGAAATAATTGAAAATCGTGTTACCGGTGACACTGTCCAAGCGCCATATTATGCACGATGTTCCACTACACGCATGGATTTTTTGAGTAAAGATCAAAACAAAGAAGTGTGTGGTAAAGTTGGCAAATGGTGGACACCCCGAGATAAAAAGGACTTGTTTAAGTTTATTAAACACGTGAGTGTATAATGCATTGGCTAGTTCCTATAGCATTGGTACTAACCGGTAATGTTGGTTGGGCTATATTTTTTACACTCATATTCATCTGCATGGAGTAAGAGATGAAAAAGATCTATTACGAAAAAGTTGGGCGCAAGTATGTGCCTGTGGCCGAATATGACAACGAACTGTTGGATAGCTTTCCAAAAGGCACTCATTTGGTTATGAGTTACCCTGGCGGTACCAGTCGTAGGTTCAATATTGATCCTAACTATGCCGCAATGATTGCCGCTGGCCGTGTGGCAGAAGATGCCATATGTCGTGCAATCAGCAAAGCCAGCGAACTACGTCCTAAGAGTACACCTATTACTTCAGGACAGAAACGGGCTTGGGAACGGCTAGCTAAGGAGTTTGGCGATGATCTTTGCACTCTACATGGACTCAGTGTACATGACTGTGCCGAAGCTGGAGTCAAAGCCATGATGGAAGAAGCTGACAAGTTGTTGGCCAATCCAACTGTACGCCTTGCATATGAGAAGTTTTTATTTGTAGCAGAACTAACAAGGGAACATAATGGAACCTAGACATTTATATACACTCAAATGGACACAGCCTTATAGCACTCAATATGAGCGTCCTTACCTAAGACAATTGCATGAGGCCATTGAACGTGCAATTGAAGCACAAGTGGCTCGTAACGATTGCCCACAGGCTCAAGAAGTGATTGAAAGGATAATGAAACTATGATAGCAATTATGGAAGGCTTGGTAATCATAGCCATAGCAGTGGTTGTGTTGTCCATAGCAGTAAAATTGTTAGACATGTTCAAAGGAGATTGATATGCAAGTAAGAGTAAAAGAGAATGCAGAAGAATTTGGTAAATGTGGCTGTGGCCGTAGTCCAACTGGCAAGTGTTGTGGTTGGCATGGGCTCTCAGAAGAAGGATATCAACACGCCAAAATGTTATGGAATGAAGAACAATTTCGTCGTGATGCAGAGCTGGAAGAATATCAACGACAAGCCCAGGAAACATGGAGTGACAGTTGCACAACCCCTAGGAAACAAAATGACTA
>Ga0208380_1000256_pt1 | contig 15277 bp, 21 predicted proteins | sample CryBogCBE27Jun07_FD_184570 | JGI IMG/M metagenome (GOLD analysis project Ga0208380, IMG submission 184570) | Freshwater microbial communities from Crystal Bog, Wisconsin, USA - CBE27Jun07 (SPAdes) | ecosystem: Environmental > Aquatic > Freshwater > Lake | place: Crystal Bog, Wisconsin, USA... | reverse complement strand
GTATTTGTAAATGGCACCTTTATAGGCATTTTCTTTTACTTCTTTAACAGTTTGTTCGGGGGCAGTTTCTACTTCAGAATAATGTTGCATGGCCATTTGTACTGGCAATGCAACTTTGTGTGGTGTGGCGCCTTCAGTAACTGCTTGAAGAAATTTCTTCATGTCATTGGCACCTGCTACAGGCTTAGTAGCAACGCCATCCATCGCCTGTAGTATGCGCTTCATGTCCATAATATTAACCGTTAAGTTGTTTTGTTAAAAACTTTAAGCGATCTAATTCAGTAGATTCCTTAACAATGCCTACTTTCTTTTCTTCAGCTTTGCTAACTTTCTTGCCTTGTTTTTCTTCAGCTTCTACTTCAGCTTTTTCTAACCATGCTGGCTTTTTACCAGATGCTTTTTTCTTGCCTTCTTCTAGAATGGCTTGAGCACGAGCAATAGCTTCTTGAACTTTTTTCTTAGCACGTAGTTTAGCAAAATCATCACCGTCTAATTTGCCGTTGTGATTCATATCTAATTTCTTTTGGCCGCCTTTCAATTCTTTAGCTTCGTCATACTTGTCATACTTGGCGCGAACTTTATCAAGATCTTTGCCTTCTTTACCAGCTTTGGCTAGAGCTTTCATTCCGTCCTTACCGTACTTCATAACACCTTTAGCGGCACGACTCATAGTACGCTCTTGCGCTTCGTCCATCTTACCGTGTACTGGGCATTTCGCTTTGCCTTTTTCTTCACAGCAACATTTAGCTTTAGCTTCTGAAACTTTACGGTTGTCAAACTTTTGACCGCCTTCCATTCCCCAAGTACCAGTCTTAGACTTTTTCTGTGCTGGAGCTTCTGCTTTCTTTTCGCTAGCTGATTTAGCTTTAGCGTGGCTAGCAACTTCACCATGTGGCTCATCGCTATACTTACGCTCGTCTTTATGTGTTACACTTTTACGTTTGCCATCATCGCCGTATTTTTCTGTAGCTGTGCCGTGCTGAGTTTTCTTAACTTCAGTACGATCTTCGTCCATCTTTTCAGATTTTTCTTTAGCGGCTTTCTTTTTCATAGCGGCTACTTTAGCTTTTGCTTCTAGTAGTTTGCCACGTAGTTCTTCGCGAGTAGCTTCGCTAATGCTGGTGTTTGCCATAATTGCACGTTCCTGTTCTTTGAAATGTTTTTCGAAATTCAAGTACTGATAAACGCTTTCGATATCAGCAGCCGCTTTGGTAATCTTTTTAGATACCCAGCTTTCTAGTTCTTGGTTTTCCTGAACTAGTTTAAATAATTTTGCACTTTGACGTGCTGTTTTGTATAGATCTTCTCTTGCCATGGGTGGACTCCGTTGTTCTAATATTTATCTTTTAATTAAAGCTACTGCCTGGTTTTCTCCCACAGCTCCAAATATGCTTACATTTGAAGTAGTAGCATTTACACTTTTAACCTTAAAAGGTTTAGGTGCTTTACCGCCTTTTCCACGCTTGTTTCCTACGGGAAATTCAACAGTACCGCCCATACCGCCAGTATTAGTAGAGCCTGCTGTAGCAAATTCGTTTAAAAATTCTTTAGCTCTCACATTAAACTCCGTATTTGTTACGTTTGGGTTTATTAATTGGGCTAGTTGTATTTGTCTCTTCTGGCTCTCGACTCTTGTTACTGCTCAGTGCTTTTAATTTAACGCCCATTTCTTTAGCACTATGGTTTAACATATCTTGTTCTTCTTCAGTGTATGTAGTAAACATCATTTCGTTACTAAATGCACCTTCGTGATCTGGAGGATTGTCAGGACTACCTGCTAAATGTACACCTAAACGATACATTTTATAATACATACCTGGCCAATCTGGAATAGTTTGCATACCTTTAATTGCGCTTGAATGGTGAGGATGTACCGATCCACGAGTGCCGGAACTGCGTTTCTTCGTATCGCCTTGCGTAGCCTGGCCACCACTAGATGAATCATCACTAGCATCGTAAGCGCCAGTAGAATCTTCATTCAGTTTAGTAAAAAATTCTCTTAATCTCATTTTATTTTCCTACAGGCTTTTCACCAGTTAAGTACGGTTTGCTAAACCATAGCTGAAACCATTCTGGAGTACCTGGCCTAATTTTATTTTCACGTTGCAATATTGCCTTTTCAGTTCCAGTAATACTTATATTACTTCCTCCGTAGGGTTGCAATCCTCCGTATTCTTTAATACCGGCTAAACGTTTTAGAGAAGCTAGATCATCCATTATTTTAAACTCGATCTTAACATCCAACTGTGCTTCTTATGTGCATCTTGTCTGTCTGCTAAAAAATTACTTAATCCATGGTCGCCGTTGGCTTCAGCCATATCAAATAATATACGAAACATTTCAGCCATCTTATCGCTATCTGCTAACAATTCTGTAAGCATACCACTCCAATTAGGTATACCGTTTTCATCTTCAACCTGTGTTAGCATACTAAATTTACTATAACTAGCAGGCGTATAAACTTGCAGTGCTCTGATTTCTTCTGCAAATTGATCTATACTTCCATAAACTTCATCATAGATACGCTCAAACAACAAGTGAAGTTGATAAAAAATAGGACCTTCACAATTCCAATGAAAATTTTGTGCCTTAAGTGCAAAGGCATATTCGCTGGCAAATGCAGTTTTAAGAGCTAGATGATATTCCATTATACACCGTATTTGTTACGTTTTACTTTGGCAATAGGACTAGTTGTATTAGTGTCTTCTAATTCCTTACTTCCTTTGCTAGTGATTGCCTTACTTCTTGATTTCATTATTTTGTCTGCACCGCGTACGATATTATCATCTGCTTCAGTATAACCAACAGTAATCATTTTTTGTCCGATAGGACCATTAGGATCAAAGTCTTGACTTGGTGCGCCAGCCATTGCAACACCATAACGGTATGCTTTGTAAGGACTGGAGTTATCTAAATCTGGGTGAACACGCATATTAGGCATGGCATGTTGAGTATCGGCACGTAACACGGCTTCTTTCAAACTAGCATGAAAACGATCTGTGAACATGCTGTCCAAAGCAGATGCTAGTGAACCTTCAAACATTGGCATAGACTTTTTATGTTTTTGTTCGCCTTGCTTCATAGCTTTTTTCTTATCTTTATGTGCGCCTGCTCCGCTGTTGATTGCATTCTTAGCAACAAAATTACGTGGCTTAGGAGCTTCTGCTTTCTTAGTCTTAGATTCAGTTATGCCTTTATCTTCTAATCCTAAATACCAAAACCAATTTTCAAAACCACCAGGATTAGTATCGTAATCCATGTGTGCGCTATTTCTAGCACCGTTACACATATGAGTAAATGCTCTTAACCCATGATGGCCGTGTTTTTTAGCAACTGCTTCTAATTCTTTATATAAATGTTCTGCACCTGCTTTGTCTTTATGTTTTTGTATGCGTGGTGCTAGTTCGTTGTACTTGTCAGATAAATCTGAATGTAACTCATCCATCGACCCTTCTGCTAGACGTTGTTTATCTACTTGTGCATAATGGCTCTTCATCTGATCCCATCTTGGATCTTTTGTCATCCAAATTCTTTTACCTGGGGATCTTTTTAAACTACGCATCCAACTGTCAGCAGATTGAACTTTATAGTGATAGCTTTTAGGTTTGCTAAGATTATAAACTTTAATGACCCAGTTACCGTTTTTAGTTTGTGTTAAACCATTGTCAATTGCTTTCTGTTCCTCGCCTGGACGTACATCGTATTTGAACATATAAAGCAATTCTGGTTTAGCATCACTGCGAGAATGATTAGAATGATGATGTCTTTGACTGTTAGGATCTCCAGCACCTATACGATCATATCTCGGATCGTATACAGTTTCACCTTCATCGTGGCCAGGACGAGCACTTATACCGCTATCGTCAAAATAGTCTCCGTATGGTCTCGCTTCTGCTAATGTTTTTGCTGGTCCTTTCTTCATAACCTTTTCCTTTGGTACTTTTGTATTTAACTGTTTTGCGGCCTCTTCCTCTACATACGGCATTAAGTAGTGTCGTACTAGGTTGAAAAATGTGTGTTTTCCAACAGGTGTATCTGCTGGAACGCCTGCCGCTTGTGCAAATGCCGCTGGATCATTACGTTCAACAGCGGCTCTTAAATCCGTAGCACTAGCTAGTCTCGGAGTAGCTTTTTGATGTATTGCGCCAAATTGATAAAACCCGTGAGCACCTTCGACACCATTATATTTTTGTAAAGCAGGCACTACCCACGCTTCATCTGTGCAACAAAATAATTCTACTTTTCCATGCTGATTAAACACGGTAGTTGCCATAGTTAGCCAACTGGTATCTGCTACAATATGTCCGCGAGCTTCAGGCATGATAGTTTCCATACACTGAACTTTAACTTTGTAGGGTAGCGGATCTTTAAGACCTGCGGTGCTTTTATTAGTACCAATATACCAGTGAGGAAACTTGCTGGCTACATGCCAAGCATTCTTGTGACCCTTGTGCGGCGGATTAAAACGCCCGAAAATAATAGCTACTTGGTTCAATCTTTCCACCCTGCATTTTGTAATTTAATATGTCCATGCTTTTTATTACCACTTGCATAGCGCACAAATCCTTCTGGGTTTGTTGCATAACATTCTAACTTGTGCATACTATTTAAGCTATCATTAATGGCGTGTCTAGCGCGACGCATGATTTTCATCAAATGAAACATAGGAGCTAGCGCATTAAATTTAGCATCTGTATTCTTAATATGTAATTGTTTGTTAACACTTACCATTGGAGGACTATCTGGATTTTTAGGATCTTTAGGACTTGCCATCCAATCGTAGAACATTTGCGGAGTGATAGTATCAAAGTCGTTCGCTGAATTGTGTATGTTCAAGAATCTATAAAAGAATGTTTGTCTATCGCCTGTCGGAATATGTGATACAAAATTTTGTATATTATTGCCATGTTGATCAATATATCCATCGACAGCTCTTACTTGATTAATTTCAGACATGTCCACTTGTGGTTTTTGATCATTATAAATTGGACTTACTACAATCAGTCCGGGAGTATTATTGAATTTACTAAAATCGTCTGCGGGAACCTGTTCATCATCTGGAGCACCAAACGATGCAAATGTTCCGTGAGCCACTATCATAGCATGTGCTCCAGCAATACGTGATGCCAATTTTAATGGACCTTGTTTTTCAACATTAGAGTCTACATGATATTCTGTCTTACTGTGCGGATTAGGACGCATAGTATAAATGCCATTTTCGTCTGGAGCTGGCTTATTGTTTGGCAAGAATAATGCGTCAGCGTATACAAAACCTACAAAGTCTTTTGGTGTAGCCGCATCGAATATGTGGTAAAGGCCGCTGAACTCGCTGGCAAATCTTTGACGCTCTGCAATATCTTCAGCAGTCTTTGGATTTCCACTTTTGTTAATGATAAAATTTTCAATAGCTTTAGGACTTGTAAAGTCATCTATAGTAGTGCCAGTGCCTCTACCGCCTTTGCTCCAGCCGTTATGTCCTGCTAGTATTAATGGGCCGTTCTTCTTTTCACGTCCCCAATAAATTTGAGGATTGCCGTCCCATTTAAATCTTAATTGTTTAGGTTCCGCAACTATTTCTGTTAGATGATCAAGACCTTCAGTAAGGCCACTCAATCCATAGAATAAAATAAAATGTTCTGGATGGTTGAATGCACGGCCCAGCTTTATACCTTCAGTAGGATGCGGCCCTGCTTGATTTTCTTTAAGAAATAATTCGCGAAGTAACACTATTAATCCTCGTAATGCCCATCTTGGATCTTAAGCATTTCTTGCTCGTGCATGTGTTCACAGATGTTGTTTAAAGTTTCTTCGTCTAGCTCTTCCGGAAGTTCTCGGATTTCATGAAATTTATTACGATATTTTTCGTAGGCTTCTCTAACAGCACTACCAAATAACGCCATATCTGTTGGACGTTCTGCCTTATGATGCTCCAAGGCTTTCATTATTGTTGGATATGTATGACGGCGATATGCTTCATCGTCATGATGCATGAAAAATAACAAATCATCTGCTAGATCAAACCCTAGACCATGTTTGTCTTGGTGTTCTAGATCTCTATCAAGATCAGCGCCTGTGCTTTCACAAAGTTCTTTAATTCGCATATTATAGCCCGTTTATCAATGGAATACCCTAACACAAGGGTGTTAGAGTATTTATCGCATTAGGGTAAGCAAATTATTCTTTGATTATACGCTGTATTTTTGCAATACAACCGCCCAAATGCATCTTAGCCATAAGCAAATTGTTATCGCCTGTGATATAAAAATGTGTTCCGCCCCAGCTACGATTTCGTAGTAGTTCACGCTTGCAACTCTTAGTAATCTTTAGTTTAGCATTAGATTCAGCCCATTGTAAAAAGGCCGAATGCTCCTGCTTAGTAGCCGCTAGTGTAACCCTGTAATCGTAATCCATCTTGGGCATTACCACTGTGTCTGTAGTAAGTATGCCAGGATTGGCAGGTTTACTCACATATTTTATATTATCAGCAAATTTTTTAACCAGTTTATTAACATACTTCTCATCGTTAAGATAAATGCTGATCCACGGGGATTCTACACGTAATTCTAAGTCGGAAAAGTCCGATAACGTGTTACATAACAGTTTACCTTCAGTAAGTTCGTGATCGGACCTTACTCTAACACTATGCGGATCACCTTTTTCCAGTAGGGCTAGCGTATGAGAGAAGTCTCCTCCTCTAAATAGGCTAGCCGTTTGCGTTACCAATACAACTTTATATTGATATTTTTTTAAAAATAAACTTTTAGTTTCCTTGAAGATCATTTTCAACCACCGGAATATTGGAATCCGCAGTTACAAAAGGTAATTTTGGAGTTTTAGGTTTGACTGCTAGTGCAATCTTACCTTCATCAACTGTAATAGTTACCCAACCGCCCGATTTTAAATCGCCAAACAACATAAGTTTAGCAAGGTCTCGTTTAATTTCCTTATCAATAACACGTTGTAATGGACGAGCACCCATCTTAGCATCAAAGCCTTTATCGATAAGCCAGTTAATAGCTTCTTTATCGATCTTAATGCGTACTGCCTTGTCTTTAACTTGCTCTTTAAGTTGGTCAATAAACTTGTTAACAATCTTAACCATAGTATCTTTACCAAGTTTATTGAATGTAACAACACCATCTAAACGGTTACGGAACTCTGGAGTTAAGAACTTCTTCAAGTCTGCATCACTATAGTCTTTATCTTGTTTACCAAACCCAATTGCGTTCTTTTCTGCAGAACTTGCACCAGCATTAGTAGTTAAGATAAGGATAATGTCGCGGCAGTCTGCCTTCTTACCATTACTTCCTGTAATAAAGCCATTGTCCATTAGTTGCAACAGTACAGTCATCACATCTGGATGAGCTTTTTCAACTTCGTCTAGCAACAGAACAGCGTTAGGTGCTTCTTGAATTTGTGTAATCAACTGTCCGGCATCTTCTTCAAAGCCAACATAACCTGGAGGGCTACCAATTAGCTTACTAATACTGTGCTTTTCTTGATATTCACTCATATCAAAACGCAACAGTTTAACACCCAAGTGCTTGGCCAACGATTTAGCAGTTTCTGTCTTACCAGTTCCTGTTGGCCCCATGAATACAAAACTACCAACTGGTTTGTTTTCTGATTTAAGCCCAGCTTGTGCTACCATAATCTTATCTACAATCTCAGTAATAGCAATATCTTGTCCATAGACTTCTGTTTCTAATTGACTTTTTAAGTTAACTAGATTTTCACTTTCCTGCTCTGCAACTTGCTCTTCAGGCATGTTAATCATCTTAGCAAGTTCATACTGGATACTAGCTTCGTTAACTACACGCTCGTCTGCAAGTTTTAGATTAAAACGGCTACAAGCAACATCGATAAGGTCAATAGCTTTATCTGGTAACTTCTTATCGGCTTGATACTTGACACTCAGTTTAATAGCGGCTTGAAGTGCATCATCTTTGATTTTAACCTTGTGATGTTCTTCGTAATATTTTTTGATACCCTTAAGAATCTGTAGTGCTACTTCTTGAGTAGGTTCATCAACTGTAATACGTTGGAATCGACGCATCAGAGCACGATCTTTTTCAAAATGTTTGCGATACTCTTCCCAAGTAGTACTAGCAATAACCTTAATAGTGCCTTTGCTTAATGCAGGTTTCATCATATTAGACAAATCATTAGCACTATTACTTGCACTACCCGCACCGCTAATCATGTGTGCTTCGTCGATAAACAAAATAGTTTTGCCTTTAGTGCTAAGACCTTTAAGTACCATTTTAAAACGTTCTTCAAAGTCTCCGCGATACTTACTACCAGCTAACATAGCACTAATGTCTAAGTTGTAGACAGTGTATTCCTTGAGGAAGTCCGGAACTGCGCCCTTTACTATGTTGTATGCTAAACCTTCGGCTATAGCCGTCTTGCCTACACCAGGATCTCCTACAAGGATCACGTTATTTTTACTACGGCGGCCCATTGATAATGCAACGTTTTCTAATTCATCTATACGGCCGATAACCGGATCAATTTTATTCTTTTTAACAGCGTCATTAAGATTAGTTGTAAATTGTTTGAGTGCTTTATTACCCTGTGCCGCACCCATATCTGGCTCTTCATCGTCTTGCGTTTCAACACTATTATTCAGATAATCAGCAAATTTATCTTTATCAATTTCTGCTTGTGCAATATAGAAGTGAGCCCAACTGCGTTTTTCTCCCATCATAGCAAGAAATACATCAGTGGGTTCAATACGCTGACGTCCATTAAACAACACCTGTGTAAAGGCCTTGTTTAGTACACGTTCTACTGATTGTGTCTTTTTAGGCTTAGTAACTGGACTCGGACTAACAATTTCATCGCACTTGTTACGTAGATAAAATTCAATATTCTTTTTAATAAATTCAGGATCGCTTCCGTAGCCTTGAATAGTTTTTGCAAAACTATCTTCGTTAAGCATGGCAAACAGTAAGTGTTCAATAGTCAAATATTCATGACTAAGTTGTTTTGCTGTCTCGATAGCTTTTTCAAATACTTCCTGCAAATTGTCGCTAGGTTCAACCATTTAATTTCCTTTGCTTCTTACGAGCCATTTTAAGTTTTAAATCACTTACATATTCTGTAAATGTTATTCCGTCTAAATGATCCAACTCATGTTGAAAACATCTAGAATCTATTCCTTCAAGTTCTATTATACAGCGTTTACCAGTATTGTCAAGATACATGGCGGTAATTTTGTCGCTTCGTTTAACCTTGAGCCATAGGTTTGGAAAACTTAAACATCCTTCCTCGGCATCTACGTTTTCATTATCTCCAACTAATATAGTTGGATTAAAGAAACCCATTTCTCGACCGTCTTGTAATTTCATGACAAATACTCTGCGTAGTAAACCAACTTGATTGGCCGCAAGCCCAATGCCGTTGTGTGCTTTCATAGTTTCGAGCATTTCTCGTTCTATGACAGCGGCATTAACGTGTTGTTTAAAATCCCAAAGTTCAGCCTTTTGCTTTAGTATTGGATCAGGTTCTTTGACTAATGTCAGCATCTATTTCTTTCAACCTAGCAATTATAGCAGGATCAATAACTTTTGGTGTTTTAATTTTTACTACTGATACAAATCTGCCTTTGATTTTAGAATTTATATTTTGAAATCCTTGATTACCTACAGCAAATTCTACACCAGTTTCTACACCTGCACGTATGTCTAGATCTAAGTTAGATCCTGTGATGGTTTTAATTTGTTTTCTACAACCTACCATAGCTTCGATAGGACTAATTTCTACAGTTGTGTATAAATCGTCACCACGTCTTTCAAATTTATGATCTTGTTGTATATGAATAGTTACGTTTAAATCTCCGCGAGGCATGCCTGGCATACTATCATCTCCGAGACCTTGATAGCGTATAGTTGAACCATTGTCTATACCTGCTGGTACATTAATTACTACAGTCTGGCTCCTGCCGCTAGGCAGTTGATATTGTGCTTCGAGTTGTTTTCCTTGATAGCTATCTAATAGAGTAATTTGACAAGTAATATTCAAATCTCTATTTCTACGCATCTGTTGTCTGTGCATCTGCCCAAAGATATCTCCAAAAGGATGTCCTTGTCCAAACGGATTGCCGCCGCCTCCAAACATACCACTAAATGGATCAAATCCTTCAGTTGTAAATCGTACCTGAGGACCACCGCCAAATCTACGTTGATTATCGTAATCTGCTTTCTTTTGAGGATCGCTCAGATTGTCATAGGCAACGCTAATGTCTTTAAACTTAGCCTGATCTCCACCCTTATCTGGATGATGTTTATTAGCCAAGCTTCTATATGCTTTCTTTATTTCGTCAGGGCTAGCGTTTTCGCTAACACCTAGTGTTTGGTAATAATCAATCATAGTCGTAAAAAAGCTCCAAATAATATAGTAATTATACTATCTTACTCGGAGCCTGTCAAGTTTTTGAGCTGTTTACTTTTTCTTTTTAGCAGGAGCTACAGTATCTGGCTTAGTGCCTGCTACTTGTGTGCCTTCAGCTTTTTTGTGATGCTTAACTTCTTTTTTAGCAGGAGCTGGCTTCTTTTCTGCCATTGCTGGGCTAGCTAAAAAGCAACTTGCTACTACTAATGCTAGTAATTTTTTCATATTATTTTCCTTATATCGCTGGTTGATCAAATGTTGGAATGACTTTTTTACCAGAAGCGTTTACTGCTACTGGTGTTGTTGTAGCGGGTGTCGTTCCAGACCCGCTATTAAAACCCGATCCAAAACCTCCTGCTGAGGTTGTGGGTGGTGTTGTTGAAGGTGTGCCTCCAAAGCCGCCTGTAGATGATGGTGTTGAACCAAAACCACCGCTGGTTGAGCCGAAGCCTCCTGCTGACGGAGCGCCAAATGCTGAACCCCCGCCTGTTGATGAACCGAATCCGCCACTTGATGCTCCTCCAAAACCGCCCGAACTTCCGCCAAAGCCACCGCCCATTCCACTATTCATGCCGCCCATACCGCCTTGCATTCCGCTAGGAACACCTGACATATTTGTATTGTTTGTCATAGTTTGTGAAGTAGCTGTTGGATTTGCCGCTGTGCCTGCTAATTTTTCTTGTGTACGACCAAACGCACTAATACCTAAAACAGCACCCATAGCAATATGGAATAATCCTGCACCTTGTAATGTCAAAGGGTTCCATTGTGTAATGGGTACATGATTAATACCTTGCCATAATGCCCACAGAACTGGGAATACTATCATGTCGGCCATACAGATTAACATGTACATCCAACCCATTGCTGGCCGCCAGTATTTTTGCATCCATTCTGCGCCACCTTCTTTTTCTTGTGCCATTGTTCGCTCCTTCTTAATACTAGTATTTAATACAATGACGCTAAATTTATTAAAGCATTCATTGTTGTATTAACATATTCTTTCAGCTGTAAATCTTGCACAGCTTCGTTAATATTTTTTTCGTGATACAAGTCTGTAACCATTGCTGTGTATTCACTCTTGCTAACTTGTCCTTGCTCAAGGGCTTGTTTTAATGCCATAGCACGGTTGGCTAAATCCTGCATACTAGGATCACCTGAATTATAAATGGCTTCTAACGCCTGGTTAATTTCTACGCTCATCTTGGTTTTTTCCCTACAACGTTTTGTATGTTAACAGCGTTTCGTTCGATAGTACTAAACTTAGTAGTACAATAGAACATACTAACTGGTTCTGTTCCTTGATAACGATCTCGGAATTCTTTTACAATCTCTGCCAACTCGTTACCCATCTTAATTGTTTCTTCGTTATGGGGAATGCTTTGTCCATAATTACGAAACTCTACAGTTGTGTAATACAAGTGATTAACTACATCTACAACTTCTGGTTTACCACATTTTGCCGCGCCTAAATTTGCCTCTGTACGTATTTTATTAATTAGTCCGTATTCGTTGTTGTCGTAACGTGCCATGAAATAAGCATCATAAATGGCACATCCTGATAAACTAGTTGCCAATAAAACGGCTGTTAGTAAGCGTTTCATTTAACCTCCTCGAAGATTTTCTTCTGCGAATTATACCATTGAACCCATGTATCAACTTTGACTTGGCATTCTTGATATTGTTCATAATTTTTTGAAACTACAGTAACAACATCGCTTAGTTTCTTTGTAGCAGGATCGACTTGTTGTAAATCTGGGCAAGATTGAGTAAGATCTTCAGGCACCTGCGGGAAATTCATTTTAACCGGAACTGTAGCAGTACAGCCAGCTAAACATAATATTAGTGAGGCAATAATATATTTCATTTTTTACCTCCAGCGGCTTGATTTAAATCACTAATTGCAACTGGATCAACAACACAAGTTGCATCCATCTGCGCGGCATCGTGTACAATTTTTTGTTGTACTATGTATTGCGTGTCGTGAATTGTTTTTGTTTTATTTTTTAATGCATCATCTAGTTTAGCATTAGCATCAGCACTGGCTAGTTCTGCTTTAGCAACTTTATCTTGCATTTCTTTGATAGCATTTTGTTCTATCGCTAATACGCCAGACCCTCCACACATAAAAATTCCGCCAACTACTGCTAATATTCCTACAATTTTTACAAGTAATGCAAGAGCTTTTGCTTGTGCAAATGGCATCTTAGCAATTAAACCACTAATAACGTACCCTGCGGCTCCAGCACCGGCAACAGCAGTCCATGCCCACACTGGAATATTACCAATTATATTATCAATTAACCAAGTAAACATCTTTAACTCGTTAAGATTTGATGTGCATTAGCTGTGTGTTGTTGGCGTTCTTCTAATCCGATAGTACCGCCATTAATCTTTTTAGTTAATCCAAGAACATCGCCGTTATCGGCTAATGCGTTTAGGTTGTTACTTTCCCAGAACCAGCAAGCTGATTGAATAGCACCTTCGAATGTTCCTAAAAATTCAGGAATTTCTTCTACAGGAGTATCAATGCTTTCGGCAAATTTTTGGTAATTTGCTTTGCCAGTCAACTGAATTAGACCACGACCGCAGTATTTCCAACCATCGCCGCTTGCCTCATCACCGTTGCCCATACGACCTGCGTATGCTCTGTTGGCAATTTGTTCTGGGTGGTGTGCATACTGTTGTGCAATTTCTTCAGTTGGAAAATGACTGTGCCACAACTTCATCAATGATTCTGGTTTGTAGTTTAAATTTTCTACAAGGATTCTGTAGCCGCCACTTTCAACCATTGTTTGACCTAAGAAGCAAGCAACACGTTCTACTGTGTTAATTTCATAGTCAGGAAGAATTTTGCACAAGGCTTCATACCAGTGCTCACTGTATGGATTGTTTTGTAGTATTGCTGTACATTTTTCTTGTGTAAAATCAAAATTAAAATCCGACATTCGCTTTCTCCAACATTAGTGCGTAATCTTTATTTTCTAAAATAAATTGGTTACCTATTTTAGAAATATTAAAATCTCCAATATACTTAGTTAAAAATAAAGTTTCTGAAATGCTTTTACTTTCTAACATAACTGCACCTTTTAATGATTCGTGCAGATCGTATTTGTTGCCAAAATCTACTATTTTAAATTCTAGGGGATCTTTATAGATACGTTTGAATTTTATATTTTCTCCTAACACAGTAACCGAGTCAAGATAGCTATCTTTAAAAAAATTACTAAAATTATTTAAACTGCTTTCTTGCACTTGTTGATCATAGGTATTAGGATCTACTGGAATTTTAGAAGCTAAATTTTCTTCGGTGGCTTCTAAACTTTTAAATTCTTTATGGTAACGGAATCTAACATCGTCGAGACCTGTAACTTTTTTAACTCCGTCGACTAATTCCATTATTTGTTCTGCTATGTGTCTGTTTCTTTCAATTTCAACAAACACGCGATACTTGCCATCATCCATCTCACCACTAGTAGCTTCTGAGTCCATAACAAATTGATAGCCCATCTCAAAGAATCTTTCTAGGTCATCAGCTGGATCTTTGCTGTCCACAGTAAATGACAGTACAACAATATCTCTATCGTCACCGATTTTACTTTTATAAGCATCTACATCAAAGACATTTTTAACAAGGTCTTTAAGATCATTAGCTCTTAAGGCTTCGTTTAATTCCATTATGCTGGTGCTCCTAATGGTGCCGCTCCTCCTGGAGCCGCTCCTGGTGCGCCGCCTGATGCAGGTGAAGGAATGCCACCACCGCCTGGTGCGCCGCCCATTGGAGGTGCGCTTGGTGCTGGACTAATTTGTTGTGCCGCATTTGTATCTAATGGCGTTGGTGTGTTTTGTTTTAATCCGTCAGCACCCATCTCTTCGCGCATCTTATTCATGTAACCTTTGTACACATCGAATACTAATTTCTTAGGCATAGTAACTTCTACTACCCAAACTGGTTTACGATCTAATTTACCTTTCTTTGTGCCAGGGCGAATATCGCTAGGCTTACGTATTTTACGTGCTTCTATTAAATGGCTTTTTTGATATTTGATCTTACAGCCCATTTCTAGCAAACGTTTACCAGCTTCTGGATCTGGCATCTTATCGCGTGGCCACATAAAACCAGCTGTGATCCAGTGGCGGTCAACTTTAGGACCAAAGGCTAGTTCGCCGTCAATCCAGTTTTTAAATACGTACATATCCATCTCATCTAGTACACGCTCAAAGTCTTTTAAAGCGGCTAGATTACTGTTATTTTCGTATAGATCTTGAACGTTTTGTATTACATCTAAAATATCGTGGTGCATAATTATTGGGCCCAGTTGTACTCAATTATTTAGCTGATTCTTTTTCATACGTTAGCAGTTTATTATTCCGTATATTCGTTAAATAATAGTGTAGGACCTCTGTAGTTATCAAAGGCGGTCACTACAAGTCCTACTTTTTCATAAGAGTAGGAGCAGACTAGATGAGTAAACAACGAGTGAAAAAGCGTTTTACATCAGAAGTTAACATAATTGATTTTCAGCCATATCTTCCGGCGAAAAAGCAACGTGTCAGTATTCAGGCACGTAATGCTAATCAGAAACTATATCTCTCTAAATTGTATGCAGAGCACACTAGCATAGTACTTGCTATTGGCCCAGCAGGCACGGGTAAAACCATGCTAGCAGTTCAGTACGGTATCAAGTTATTTCAGGAAGGGAAAGTTGACCGAATCGTTGTGACAAGACCCGCCGTTTCCGTAGATGAAGATTTAGGATTTTTGCCAGGTGACTTAAATGAAAAGATGGCACCATGGACCCGTCCTATATTTGACGTCCTAGGAGAATATTACCAAACCAAAGAAATAGCAAAAATGTTAGAGGAAGGTGTTATCGAAATA
>Ga0208380_1000248_pt1 | contig 15618 bp, 6 predicted proteins | sample CryBogCBE27Jun07_FD_184570 | JGI IMG/M metagenome (GOLD analysis project Ga0208380, IMG submission 184570) | Freshwater microbial communities from Crystal Bog, Wisconsin, USA - CBE27Jun07 (SPAdes) | ecosystem: Environmental > Aquatic > Freshwater > Lake | place: Crystal Bog, Wisconsin, USA... | reverse complement strand
GCCTTTCAGACCATACATTCAAATGCTTGCTAACAACAATGTAAGCGCAGGTAAGATCATCACGAAGATGGAGTTTGATATCAACTCTCCTGTTCCTCGTTTATTGTTCTCACCAGTGGGTGCAGTAGGCCAAGAACTCAAGCACATTCTTTTGGCACAGAGCAAGTCTCCTGCCGCTGAGAATGCAGTCAAGCTGACAGTCTACAAGACTGATACGCAAGGCGAAGAGCCTGAAATCCCCGAGCCTACAAAGCGCGATGTGAAGAAGCCTGCTCCTGAGAAGGTGGAAGACGTTAGCGACATTGTGAAGAAATGGACTAAGAAGTAATGCCACGCACTTACAGCACTGGCTTGACTGATAGCGTCAGGAATGCTGACTCGTATCGGCTAGGCATTGACCTAGCTGATACTTGCATTAAAGCAAATTTTCCTGCGGCATATGTAGCACAAGTCTTTGATACAACTCGTCAAACCATATACACATGGTTTAGGGGTGGGAAGATTCGCCCGAAGAAACGCGCGAAAATTGAAACATTTATTGAACTGGTAGAGGAGGATATGAAGAGAGGACTATTGCCATGCAAGAACCTCGCTGACGCACGCGCCTATCTGAAAGACATGGTTGGTCGCCCAATCAAGGTAGGTTAAACATTTGTAACTCATAGCGGGGGTGTCCCCGCTATTTTTGTCTCTGCGAATAAAATGAACAAAGAATTTTTTGAAAAGGTTTTCCCAACGCAGGGGTATGTGTGCATAGCTGGAATAGATAAAACTGGAAAGATAACACCAAGATTTGCGACCGATATTGACAAAGCGCTTGAGATAGCACAGAAGTTTATTGATGCAAATATAAATGTTTACTTCACACCTGGAACTTATTCTGGACTCAGACGTACTGCCGACACTTGTGTATTTGTAAAAGCATTCTTCCTTGATTTGGATGTGATGCACGGCAAGAATAAATACGACAGCAAAGAAGCCGCACTGTCAGACATCGATAGATTTTGTACGGAGATCAACTGGCCCTTACCTGTGGTTATAGATTCGGGTGGTGGGATACATGCTTATTGGATACTGGATCAAGAGATTCCCGGCGATGAGTGGAAAGAGTACGCTAAGAATTTTAAGCAGTTATGCTTAGACCATAAGATGATCATCGATGAAGGCGTGCCTGCTGACGCAGCGCGTTTGATGCGAATCCCTGGAACATCTAATTATAGATACGACCCACCCATGCCGTCATCATTGCTGACTGACGTACAGACACATCCATTTGAAAAACTAGTGAGCGCATTGGGAAGTGTGCAATCCAAGTTTGACATCAAAGCAGTTGAGAAAGGATTAGACGACGATACCAAAGCTATATACGAAGCGCGTAGAAGCAATTTTGAATACGACTTCAATACCATAGCTATTAAAAGTTTGGAAGGAAATGGTTGTGGACAAATTAGAAAATTACTCACCGAAGACGGTTGCGAGGAGCCACTGTGGTACGCTGGAATATCTGTCGCCACTAGGTGTCGTGATGGCAGTACTGCCATACATTCAATGTCGGAGCACGACTCACGATATGATTACGACAACACAGAACTCAAGGCCCAACAGTCCTTATCCGCCGCTGAGTGGTCTCATGGCTGTGAAGCATTTGAACGAGCCAATAGAGCAGGATGCGATGGATGTGCCTATAAGGGGAAGATATCAGGGCCTATCAAGCTTGGACAGATACTCAGAACCCCCGAACCCGAGGCCGAACAAACTGCCGAAGAGAACGCACCTAGGCAGAGTGAGAACAAGAGAGTAGTCTTCCCCGATTTACTAAAGCCTTTTTCTAAAGGCGCAACAAGTGGCGTATACTTTACGCCCCCACCACGATCAACTAAGAAAGGAATGGTACAAGACCCCGATGAATTATTACTCCCCTTTGCAACCTACCCAGTTCAACGGCTGAACTCTCCTCACGATGGTGAGTGCTTGGTGATGCAAGTTGAACTGCCACTAGAGGGTACGAAAGAATATTTCTTGCCTTTGAAAGACGTAGGGTCACAAGAAAAACTGAAGACTATTTTGCTGAACAATAGCGTTACCTTTGAACCAACACAAATTGGCAGAGTGCAGAGCTATTTGGTGAAGTGGTCAACTTACTTAACCTCAACTAAGAGAGCTGATATTATGAGAATTCAACAAGGATGGACAGACAATCAAGAGTCATTTGTGATTGGAACAAACGAGTACATGGCTGATGGACAGATGCGTTATTGCCCTCCGTCTCCCATGTCTAAGAATGTTGTTAAGCATTTGCACGAGAGCGGTAGCTATCAGATTTGGAGAGAAGCCGCGCAGATGTTTAACGACCCAGGCTATGAGTGGCACGCATTCACGATGCTTTGCGGATTTGGCACGGCATTGATGGAATTAACAAACGTCAATGGAGTCACGTTGTCTTTGGCTGGGCCTCCAGGTTGCGGAAAGACTGGAGCCATGATGGGCGCAACGAGCATTTGGGGCAAGCCCGATGCACTGGCTGTTTATGACGGCACACAGAATGCGTTGATCCAGCGCATGATTACGCTAAAGAACATTCTGTTCCCACTTGATGAGCAATCAAATGCCGATGGTAAATTCATGTCGCACTTGATCTATAACATCTCATCAGGCCAACCCAAGATCAGACTGAAAGCCTCCACCAACGAGGAGCGCGAAGCGTCATTCAACACAAAGCAGATTGGCATCATCACGACCAATACACCCATGAAAGATATCATGGGCTTGTTCAAAGCCAACACCAATGCAGAGAACGTGCGCTTACTTGAGCCTTACATCCGTATGCCCAACACAGCGGGTTACGAGCTGACATCAGAGCGCGGTAAGGTAATGTTTGATGTATTCAAAACTCACTATGGGTTTGCTGGACCTATCTTTGTCAAAGAATTATTTAGACGAGGCATCCCTGAGATCAAGAGCTCTGTAGATAAAATGTATCTACGCATTGGTAATGAGTACACCCGGAACAGTGAGTACCGATTCATCGCCAACCTGCTTGCCGTAACCCGCAAGTCTGGTGAGATCATCAATGATTTAGGTATTGTTAACTTTGATCTAGATAGAATCTTTGATGTAGTGGGTAAAGACTTCATTGATATTATCAATGGCAAAGCCAAGGACGATTTAGATAATCGATCAGATGTGCTCGGTGATTTCATCAATAAGAACATCGCTAACATTCTTGTAATCAAAGATGGCAAGGTATCCACTGAGCCACGCAATGCGCTATACATCCGAGCCGAGGTAGATGAGAACTTGATTTGGGTATCATCCTCTGCCATCAAGGACTATCTGCGCGATATCAAGCTTGGGCCCAAAGAGTTTGAGATGCGCTTAGAGCAGTCTGGTCTACTCAAGGGTAGATTCAAGAAGCAGATGGCGGCTGGCTGGCGCGACGCAGTGGGTTCGCACAACGTGCAAGCCTACAAGATTGAAATGGACATATCCTATTTATTCAATGAAAAAGAAACTGACGGAATCGCAACCGTTTGACGAGCCGACCTGGATATTTCCATATACAGGCATGGAGATCGGGGATAGCTTCTTCATTCCGACGATGCGCCCCGCTTACATGGCATATGTAATCGACACCACTGCTAAGAAGTCTGGCATCAGGTGTCGATGTTTTACTACAACCGAGAAGAATGTTCTTGGTGTCAGAGCATGGAGAGTGACTTAGGGTTTGATTCCTGAGATAGCTTCAAAGTTATTTAGAAGCTGGCGCTTGACCACGTTCTCCATCTTCACAACTTCATCAAGCTTTTCTTTGCGCTCATTGATTGTCAACTCCCTGTTTACACGGAGTTTGTTTGACTCTGCGCGTAGTTGCCGCAATGTTCCATTAACTTGTGCGTTGTAATACTCAACAAGATAAAAGTTTTGTGGATTTTCTTCCATGTATTTAGCAAGCATTTCGGGTTTATCTTTAATAGAATTTATGCGTTTATCAATTTGTTTTATTTCATTTTCTACTTTGCTAAATTCGCGGGCATCTACATTAGATTTACCTCCAATGAAACTATCTAAAAATATAGTATCATTCTTTAAGTCAATTTGTTTTTGGCCTGTAAGCGTAAGCCCTAAATTAGACGCGCCAGTCATAGTCTTTGCCATGCCATCAAAATAACTATTGGCAAAGAAATACATGGTATTTGGACTCCAATCTACCTCACCATTTGTTGCGTTAAAGAGTGTACGAGCCGCGTATTTGTAAAGTTCTGGGATATTATCGCCGCCTGTATATGCATCGCCGTATCTTGTTTGGCGATTATTATATATTTCTTGGCCTAATCCATTTAGGTTCATTGTGTATTCAAAGAATGGACGGATTAAAGAAGGAGTCACGGAATCCATTGCCCATGCAGGGAAATTATCTGTTGGGCTTATTTTTGAAGTTGGGATAGGTAAGAATGCATCTGTCCCAATATTAACAATATTAGATAACCCGTCAGCCCATGACGCACGACCAGCGAACATTGAAGCTATTTGCGCACCAACAGCAGCAAAAGCGCCTAATCCAAAGCCCCAAGGAATCTGAATAATAATATCTGTTCCAGGAATAGGAAAACGCATATACCTAGTCCAACGAGCCATGTCATCGGTTAATACTTTATTGCGACCTTGATCATCATCTCCTGACATCATCATAGCCATCATGTAAACACCAACGCCCATACCTACTAATGAAGTAGCCATAACACGAGCATGTTTTTGGCGGTCTTTTAATTTAACCAAAGCATTTTTTATTTCTTCATCTGTCCATTTTTCAGCTTTTTTCTGTTCAGTAAATTCTTTTTCATTTATTTTTTGGAAAGCAGGGGCAAGGGCCTCAATAGCACGCACTGCGCCTGTAGCCGCTGGCCTGAAGAACATAAACAATGCGCCACCTTGCTTACCCCAACGTCCAACCTGTTCAAAGTTGGCTAGGTTTTTTGTCTTTTCTACAGCGTGTGATTTAGCATCTGCCTCTGCTGCGGCAGGATCCATATTTTTGGCTAAATTTTCTCTATAGAATTCATTCTTTAAAAACCTATAAGACGCAACACGACTGGACAATTCAAACATATCATTATAAACATCAAGGAATTTATCTATTTGATCTTTGGTCTTTAAGATACCAGAACGCCCAACCTCTTTAATAAGCTGGTCTAGCGCGCCTCTTACAGCTATACCTTGTAAATAAGACACTTTACCGCCCATTTGAACGTATTCATCTAAGTCACGATAATAGCGTTCTTTATCTGTTAATTGACTGTATGGTTTATCCCCACCTGCAAGACGTTTAATTTCATCAAATTTACTATTTGCATATAATTGAGAATACCTTAACGACTTACCAAGGCCGCCACTAGCAACATCACCTGCTAAGAATGAAAGTAATTTACCTGCACGAGCTGGACCTAACTCAGCACCAATTGTAAATGCATTTGTAAATGTATCAGTTACAAAGTTTTTAGGCGCAAACGAAGGGTTATAACGTGTGTGAGTTTGTCCTAAACCGCTAGTTAAATTGTTAATAAAATCTAAAATAGGTGAGCTTTCTCTGTATGTACGGCGCAAAGACTCCATTTGATTTTTATCCGTTATTTCAACGATATAAATAGAACCATCCTTGTCGTAATGCAGGATATCATTTTGCCCAAGCATTTCTTGAATTTTTACTCCGCCTCTAAATCTTTCATCAAAAGATACTTTTGCTTTTATATTCCCTTGTAACACTCTGCGCGCTGGGTTAACAGCGTTCATTATAGACAAAGTTAAATCTCTACGACCTGCTCGCATAGCGGCAGTTGCAATGTCCGCACGAGTTTGTAGTATTGGGTTTTCAGATTCTGATATACGGCCTTCCATACGGTTTTCTACCTTTTGGTGTTCGCCGCCTATTTTTACAGAATCAAAATTTAAATCTTCCGCAGCTTGTGTAATCTTGCCTGGCTTTCCTTTAAATGGTACATAGTGTTTAAAGTTATAGTAGTCAATTAAATCTGATACAGGCTCTGATTCATAACCAGCCATTTGGTTAAGTTTTCTAGTTTCTTTTTGTACTTTATCCAAAGCAGCTAACACTGCATCAATTTCTGGCATCAACTCAGGTTTAACATACGCTCTTCTAAGTATTCCAATTTCTCTTGGATCTCTTCCAGCAATCACATTATATTGCAAGCTACTAATATCAAAGTCCGATGCTTGTGTAGGTTTATACTCTACTTCTCCGCGTTTCTTTTGCACTAGTATTTCTTTTGCTCTGAACGGAGAATTAACATCATTTTGAACGCTATCAATTATTTTGCGCATCCCGTTATGTAATTCTTCAACTGATGCACCAAGTTTTTTTCTTTCAGCTGGATTAGCAATTAAACGCGCAGCTTCATCCCTAAATGCATAAGCAGTATATTTTTTACCATAAAATTCTATTAATGTTTTAGACGCATCAAGTGGGACTTTATTTGTATAAATTTCTAAGCGACGCTCTGGCTCATGCATCACTTCAGAAATAATGTGTAAATCCTCTAAGGCTTTTACAACATCTTTACCCACTTTGTTTGCATAATTAAGCACTGCGTTATCAAGATTTTCTACCAAATGTTTTGCGTTTCTATTGAATAGATCAACAGCCATACCTGATGAACGTGTCAATTGGTTATTTACATCATTTAATTTGTCAGAAATACGATCCAATATACCTCTAAGCGCGGCTTTATCTTCGGCAACTTTTATGTAAATCCTATCGTTCTGTATAAGTTCAGTCATTTTATGGGCTGCTGACTTTGTAAGAATATTTCTTATAAATGTTTTACCAGCGCTGGGCTTTATCTCAACTTGTTTAGCTGCATTTTTAACAATCTCTTCTGGAGTATCAGGTACTTTTTCAGCCTGTTTGGTCTCCATACCAAGAGGCTCCATCTCAATGCCACCTTTGGGTGGAGGCGCAATGATATCTTCAAATGATCTAAATGCTTCAGCGGCAAAGTTAGACTGATCATCTATGATGCCAAGCGCTTGGGCAATTGATCTGATGAAGTCTGTGAAAAAGTTTGTTTTAATGTTAAAGATAGAGTTTTCTTTAGCGATGGGTATTTGCTTTAACTCATCAACAAAAGGCTCATCGTTCATGGCATGGGCTACAAACTCATACAAGTTCTTGTATGCTTCAGGATACTTGCCAGACAATCTTTTTCTTGACTCGTCCATCAAGTACTCAAGATGTATCACCGCCATCTCTTGTTTTTCGGTCAGCGGTAAATCATTCTCGTACGCATGGATTACTTTAACTGTAGCGGCATGGGTCATCTCATGCAAAAGAGTATCTGCATTCATGCCTTCCTTGACGGCGCGCACAGTGTCTGTCTTGGGGTCGTACTCAGCCAGCCTACCATCGAGGCGCGACACCAGTTGAAGTTTTGTTTTGAGCTTTGCTTTGCGCAGGAGCTGTGCCACGGCTTTATGGAATGGGTGTTTTCCAAAGCGCATAGCTTCAATCGCTTGCGTCATCGTAGCCACGTTCTGTGGCAAAGGTTTAGTTTCAGGCTTTTCCCTGCCGTGTATTTGGTCTGCCAGTTGCCCAGCCGCAATGTCTTGCTCATTGCCGTTGTTGTTAGGCGTGGCATCAAAGAACGCTTGCTTTTGTTCAGGAGTCAGCTTATCAAACTCAGGTATGGGGCGGTCAGGATTATTCTTGTTATGTTCTTCCCTTGTAGCCTCATAATCTTCGATCTGATCTTGAGTATGCTCAACTACTGGTTCTGGGGTTGGTTGTTCTTGCGGTCCTTCTTCTTTTGTTTGGACGGCTTCAGGGGTCTCAGTGCCACTAGGCTCTCCTTCAGTAAATGATTCTTTAAGCTGTTCGGATGTCATCTCCGACAGTTTTTTTGGTTTAGGTTCAGTTATTTGTTCATCTTTAGGTACAACACCTAATTTTTTACCTGCTTCAAATATCTTAACTTTATCTTCTGAGCTAATAGATGGGTCTTCTGCAATAGAACGTCTAAAATCAGCATTACCTAAATCCGCAGGAATAAAAGGCCAGTCTTCATTCCAACCAGCTTTTTTCTGTTCTTCTCTGGCTAATTGGTTAACAATTCCAGGTTTAGGTTCTTTTAATGCAGTCGGTTGTTCCGCTTCTCTTGGAGCAGCGCTTGGTACATTTTCTCCAACAGAAACCACTCCTGGGGCTTCAGCTCCTCCAACTCCTCCGGCAGGGGCCACGTTTGTATCGGGTCCGACAGGTACTGAAACGCCTGCTCCAGTTGGTTCTGCGATAGGTTGAGTAACATCTTTGGCCTCTTCAAGTTTAGTTTCTAACTTCGCAATCTTCTCTTCTTTTTTCTTTTTGGAATGCTGATTTAAAGGCTCACCTTTGCTGGTGACGCCTTGAGTCAATTCTGCTTTCTGCTTCTCAATATCCTCTTTAAGTTTTTCAACTTCAGGACTAGCCGCAGCAGGTGCTGGTGTAGGTTCAGGTTGTGGTGGAAGCGTAGGCACTTTCTCGGGAGATTGAATCTGTGCTTCCTCTTGTTCTAAGATTCTAAATCCTGGTGTCTCACCTATAGGCGCTGCGGGTTGAGCTTCAGGTATAGGTGTAGTTGTTGGGCCCTGGTCTTGAGTTCTCAGTTTATCTAAGATTTGTTCTGATGGAGTAGCACCAGTAGACGGTGTGGTTACTGTAGGAGCAGCTTTGCCAAATGCTACATTTGTAGCAGCCGTAGCCACGCCACCGCCTAGACCACCTTTCAGCCCTGCATTGATAAATCTTTCAAAGTTTTCTTGGGTAAAGAAGTCTTTGTGCTGATCCACATAACGATCAGCCGCAGCGCTTGACATTTCCTGCAATGCTTCTGTGCCACCTTCAGTGACCAGACCTTCTAGCGCACCTTTACCCGCACGCTTATACCACGCACCTATGATACTTTCCTGTGGTATATTTGCGAGCTTGGCCTTGCGCAATAGGTTTAAGGGTGTTATGGCATCCAATATAGAGTTAAACCCACCGAACGCTAGAGCCGCACCTAGGTCTTCTTTGCCTGTGTCTTGATAGACGCTTTGGTAAACATCAGGTATGTTTTGAACAGCAGAGCCAGCCAATGCACCGACAGCCTCGTTTTTCAACGCAGTGCGCTTGGCAGCTTCAACACCAGCGGTAGTGGCTTCTTCTAATAAATTCTTAGTTGCTACACCAGTGCTCTTCTCCAGAACAACTTTCTCGGCAGCTTCTTTAGCCGCAGCGACTGCCGCGCGCCCAGCAACACTCGCAGCTCCACCAGTAAACAGACTGGGGAGCATGGATGGGATCAATTCGCCGACTGACTCAACGATATATTTGGCACCAGTTCCAATGTCTTTGATGTCTTTGTAGGACGCTACTTCTTCAGGATATTTCTTAGCTATTTCTTCTTGAGTCTGCGCAGCTTCCTGCATCTGCTTCTTAGCATAATCTTCTGCGCCTACGGCATGAGCCGCCATAGCAGGAACAACATCGCCCAGCAATGACTCCAGTTGCATCGCCCCGCGCTTTACAGACGGGATAAATCCATATTCAGGTTTTGGTTGAGGCGCAGTTGGTTTAGGTCTTTCAGGTTCAAAATAATCATTAGCCAACATGTTGACTATATCGGTAGGCATCCCTTCGGGACCAGAAAACTCATGGTATTTGTTATCCGGTCCTTTGACTCTATAAAGCGCCATGTTTAGCTTTCTTCATCTTCTTGGTCAAATACATTCCCTGTAGGAGCAAGTCCTATTCCTGATTTTCTAAATTTTTTAGAGAAGTCATCAACAATTTGATCATAAGTTCTATTGTCTTTACCCATCATATAGTCCTTACTTTGCATGTACCCTCTAGCTGCCGTAATAGCTTGTTGGTTTGCGCCAGCCAAAGCTCTTAAATATGGAGCTATATTTTTAGAAGCGCCAGCTGCGGCAATGCGTTGACCCATCAAACCTTCACCGGCAATGTTATGCCTCATCATTTCTTTAAGTTTTTGATGTTCAAGCATTATTTGTTGCATATTATGGGTTGATTCTACAGCAGCCCTAGTATTGCCTTTTTCTACGGATGATTGATACCTAGTTTGTTCAATTTGTAATTGAACAGCAAGCTTTTGCGCATCTCTTGCCATCTTATCAGTATCGCTAATAGACTTGGCATACTCAGGCCCAGCAGCCGCAGCGCTACGCAACAGGCCAGCAAAACCTTGGTTACCCGCGACTCCTGGTTGTGCGGCATTGGCAGCTAACTGAAAACCAAAATTCATCAAAGCATTTTTTCCGCCTTCCGCTTTAATTTTTTCAGGCTCTGCTTTTTGTTCAGCGATTAAATCATTGATACTTTTAAATAATTCTTCATCGCCTTCACCAAACATTTTTTTGGCTTTTCTAACATTATCTAGATATTCATCCATGCTATAGCCCATACCTTTAGCAGCACTTGCTGCTTCACTAAATGTAGGGTGTTTAATCACATCCTTAATATCAGGATGTTGGTCAGCTAAATTTTTCTGTGCAAGATAGGTATCATATTTTTTATATCCTTCTTCGCCAGCAAGATAATTACCACGACCTCCACCTATTTTTGATTCATAATCTTGTTTTTCTTTTTTCTTAGCACCTTGCTCTTCAAGATTCTGTTCCATGATAGCCGCGCCTAATGCGGTATCAGGAGAGCCCATCATGCCTGTGCGCAAGATTTCATTTTCTTTTGCGCCTCTAGCAGCAAGATCAGATAGACCATATCCGCCAGTTAACACAGCAGCGGCGGGAAGGCCATAACTAGCTCCACCAAATTCACCATAGGTAGATGCAGCATGTCCTACACCCTTACCAGCAGCAGAGCCCAATGCCCCAAGTTTACCCAATACCCCAGTTGCAGCATCAAATGCTGGGCCTGCCGCAGCAGATACGCCTTTATAAATTGCTGGACCAAGAGTAGCAAGATACGGAAGTATGCCTAATCCGCTAGTTTCTTCACCTTCGTCACCACCTTCTTTAAACGCAACAGGACCACCTTCACGCATACGCGCGGCGCCTCTGAATGACATCTCTTGTTGGGCAGCTTGTTGTTCTGCCATCGATGTTGGGTGTTGCAAAATCTGTTGGATTTGCTGGTCGCTAAGACTGCCCATCATCTTATAGATATCAGCTTCAGATGGATCTACGATATCACCACCATCAGCAAATTGCATATTGTAATTAAGACGATTTTCTCTATATCTAGTTATAGGGTCTTCATAATGACTTAAAGATAAACGACCTCCACCAACATCTGTACCAAATCCAATATGACGACCACCATGTTCGTCCATTTTAAAATTAGGTGCTTGTATATGACTTCCACCTATACCGGCAGTTATATCACTACTTTGCCCAATAGGTATATCTAACCCAGCTTTATACGCTGCGCCCATTGGATTATCGGCAGCATAGAACATTGGCTGTATTTGACGATCCTGTACTAGAGATTGATTATCTTCTCCAGAATAACCTTTTACATGCCCACCATCTTTATAGCTACTAACCTTACCGCCCTCTGCTTTCAACGCAGCCGCTGCGCCAATGCCTAAACCAGCAACTTGGCCTAACATACTACCAGGAGATTGGTACACAGCCGCAGTTTGATTTGTCATGGGCAAGCCACGAATCATGTTCTGCATGAAGTTTAACTGCTGGTATGGGTAGTTCTGATAGTTTAAAAAGTTTTGATACTGTTGGTTTAAAACATTCTGTGCTTGCTGTTGTTGAACACCTCCAAATTGAGCTTGCTGTTGTGCAATGCCCATATTTTGGTTGTATTGAGTATTACCAATATTCGCTAAGTTTGTAGCTGCGCTATTGGCTAAATTCAAACCCTGCATACCTAACCCAGCGCCAAACTGTTGCTGTTGAGCATTGAGTTGATTCTGGGTGTTGTATTGGTTTTGAGCATTTTGAAATGCCGTGTTATATCCTTGACCAATCAAGTTTTGATTAGCCAACTGGTTGTTTAAGTTGGTTGCAGCATTCTGAACGCCAAACCTTGAACCTCCAAACGCGCCAGCTTGTGTGGCCTGTGCATTTTGTTGCTGTTGAGCTGCTCCTTGTAGCTGTTGTTGAATGGCCAACTGAGGAGCAAGAGAAGCCTGCAAGTAAGGATTCATCAAACTCTGTGCGTCAGCAGCGGTGAAGTTTGAAGGTTGGAATGTATACTGTGTGTTAAGACCACCAAGCCCAGCCATACCCGCCATTGCAGAAGCGTCTTGCAATTGTGGTGCAGTCTGCATATTCTGCATATTGGTAAATGCAGTTTGTTGCAATGGACTGAATTGCGCAATCGTATCGCCCTGATACTGTTGATAAGGATTTTGGTTGACATCAGTCAACGCTTGAGCTTGCCCTAACAGTTGTTGAGCATATGGCGCAGTTTCTGGCGCAAAGCCATAGTTAATCTGCTGAACATTTGTTGGCGTTGCACTTGTACTTGTTGTCATGATTTATCCTTATGCGGGAAGGTATCTATCGGCACGAGTATTTTTAGCCACTCTGCCTTTACCCACTGTGCCACCACGAGCAGCTTGAACTCTGTCCATCATGGCGTATAGTTTTCTAGCTCCTGCGTCTGTTGAACCATTTCCTAGCTCAGACACGATGCGCGCGGGAACTACAAATTCTCCATCAGCTAAACGGGCTGGGCGTCCTTGTCCAATGGTAGCAGGGATTGAATCGGATACTCCGTCTCCTGGGCCTTTGAGTAAGCGCCCACCATCAGAGTAATCACCTAGATGACCTATGCCACCAGCAGCATACATTTGGCCACCATCCGCTGCCCTAAGAGCGTTTGGCATTACGCCACCATTTGCTCCACTACCAGCACTATCATTAGTAGAAGAAGCTACGCCGCTACTTGATGTAGAAGAAGATGAACTACCACCAGCTTGCGCTGTTTTAATGTGTTGTAACACTTGCGCCAACGGAATGTGCATAGCGTCTGCAATCTGTTGTGGATCTACATTATTACTAGTCATCCACTTTAACCAGTCGCTGTCAGATAGGTTTGGATTAGAAGTTAGATAAGCACCAACTTGATTTGTAGACATGCCATAAACTTGTTTACCCGTTGTAGGATCAAAGTTAGTTGGGATGTAATCAGGGTTGCTAGTATATTTTTTAGTTGTTGGATCAAAAATATACTGTTTTGTAGAAATATCTGGTTCAGGCAAACCCATTACAGATGTTGCATAATCTTTTGATATTTGTCCTGTTGGGGTAATTGGATTCAATACTGGGTTTACATTTGTTTTACCCATCAAGTAATCATAAGCCTGCGCAGAACCACCAGTATTACTAGTGGGTACGTTTGTAGGTGATACATATCCTGTATGACCGCCTCCAGCAGTATAAGCATTGGTTAACTCGCTTATACCAGAATAGCCGCCATAAGGACGACCAGGAAGATTATTTGTTACGGTTTTTGAACCATCAGCATTAAACGTAATATCACCAGGATTGTTTACATTTCCGTACGGATTTCTTGTCCCCGCAGGTGCATTGGTTTGTGGGTTAGTCGGCAAAACAGTTTGGGTTGTTGAGGCCGCGCTATTGGTTCCACCATTTCCTCCGCCATTATTTTGTTGGTTTTGTTGTTGTTTTTTAAGGTCCTGATATAGTTGCGCAGAGGTTTTACCTGTTGCGCGCATAACATCGGTTTCATTGATCCCGTACTGACTCATGGCTGCCTGAGCTTGCGCCAAGGTAGTAGTGGTAGCTGGATGATCGGCGATCCACTGATCAATGTTGTTGTTGATGTTTGAGAAGCCTTGATTCTGACCAATTGTGTAAATATCGCCAGCGCCGGTAAACGCTTTGCCTGTTGTTAAATTTGTGCCATATGCAGAGTTGGGTCTGTTAAAGTAATTCTGAACGTCGTTTTGATTGAGTCCAGAAGACTGAAGAGCCGCAGTAATGTCTGCGCCGGTGGCGTTTGGATGCGCTGCAACCCAACTGTCCATATTGTTATAAATACCTTGCAGTCCCATACCTTGTGTAACGCCATACACATCACCAGCAGAAAGACCTAAAGTCCCAGCGTTTTGTTGAAGATAAGCATTTACAGCATTGGGATCTGCATGGTATTGAGCTTCAGCCGCAGCTAAACCTCCAGGTGTATTAAGCGCTGCTGCGTTTGCAGGATTGGCGAAATAATTACCTAAATCAGTATTTGAATAAGTTGTGTATGCTGGTGCAGCGGCGGCCACATTAGCGGCAGGAGTCGAGGCAACAGTGGGATTTTGAGCAGCTAACGCAGCCTGCACTTGAGCGTCTGATACGCCATACTGCTGTTCAGCGGCGGTAAGCGCAGCGCCAGATAGGTTGTTGCTGTTAACGTAATCAGCAATTTGCTGGTTGGTATACGCTGGAGCAGCGGCAGCGGTGGTATCCCCGCCATCATCAAAATGCGCTACGCCGCCGCTAGCAAACCCTTGGAACTTATCAGCTTGTACAGGGTTAAGCGCAGTGTATCTACCCATGCTGTATCTATAGGGACGGATCATGGCTGTGGGAGAAGTTGTGCTGGGCATGGGCGTGTTTGTATTAACACCTGCCGCCAATACTGGGGACAATGCAGCCAATGCGTTTTTAGCTACTGATCCATAACCACCCATTTGATTGGCTAAAGCAGATGGATTATTCATCGTAGCTGACAGTCCAGCGCCCGCGTTACTTAAACTTCCTAATCCAGTTGCTGCATTAGCCCCAACTTGAACACCATTAGGTAAAGCTTTTGAAACAGCATCTTGAACATATTTAGCTGTAGCGTCTGAATCTAAACCTTGTGCAGCGGCTTCAGCATTTGCATTAGCTATTACGTCTGTAGCGTTTGAAACTGCCCCAGCGCCAGTAAGTCCACTATATAAATCACTAGTTCCGTAAGCACCAATACCAGCAAGCAAACCTTTTTGAATACTACCAGAAGCTAGCGCAGTACCGCCTCCTACAATAGCAGCGGTTTCTAGCGCAGATAATCCTGGGAACGCAGCGTCTAAAGCAACAGTTCCTAAAAGAGAGCCAAGGCCAGACTGCCCAATCGAGCCTTTACCCGCAAGAATTCTGACGGGATTTAGATCCCCTAAGTCGAAGCTCATATTTGCCCCCTAAATAAGTTACAGTTTACCATGTTAGCCCACTTTCCAGCTAGTACCATTTGAGTACACAGGAACGGTATTTGAGCCGCCACCAGTTACAGTTGCGCCAAAAGTGGTTGTGTTTGAATCTGATACAAATGTTCTTGTACCTGCATTGGTTGTTGAAGCCGTTGGCAAAGTCGCCACTGTATAAATGGTTGTATTCGTTATGTACGCATTAGTCAATATGGTAAGCGCTGAATTTAACTGATTAAAAAACAAACGCAAAACATTGGTCAGCTTATCGCCATATTGCGCGTCATACTGAACCGGCGCCAAAGGCAAGTTTGGTACAGCAGGATTGATCGGTTTAGTAGCCATTATCTCTTGCCATCCGGTCTAATTTCAAAACGCGGCGCGCCCAACTGCCATGCAGTACCTAACTGATTGGATTCCATCTTAAATATGAATTGCCGCCCTCTAATAC
>Ga0208380_1000239_pt1 | contig 15997 bp, 14 predicted proteins | sample CryBogCBE27Jun07_FD_184570 | JGI IMG/M metagenome (GOLD analysis project Ga0208380, IMG submission 184570) | Freshwater microbial communities from Crystal Bog, Wisconsin, USA - CBE27Jun07 (SPAdes) | ecosystem: Environmental > Aquatic > Freshwater > Lake | place: Crystal Bog, Wisconsin, USA... | reverse complement strand
ACTATATGATGACTGTAGATAATCTTTTATTAAAAATTGTAAATTTTAACGAGCCCACGATTGAAGAAATGCTAACATCGCGAGACAGCAGAGTTTTGCGTAGTTTAGCCACATCAGCCGCAAGTAATTTCTTTATTACTGAGAATCAAGGACGCTTAGTTATAAAAATTTTAAAAGAAAATTTAAAGAAATTATCAGTGTTTAATGAGGAAATCACTACAGCATTACAAGATCCTTATTGGTCAAAAGAATTTAGACACATTGAGCAGATTAAACGGTTTTATATCAAAAAAACCGAAGAACAAGAGCTGATATTGTACGTAGAACTAACTTACAATCAAGAAGTTCGTAAAACTTTACAGGGCCTAGCCAAACAATTAGAAAATTTGACCAGTAGTACTAACCATAAATCCTGGACTGCTGACCTAACAGAAAAGAACATTGTAAAGTTGTATGAAGCACTAGAACCACATGGCTTCGACATTGATGAAACCATAAAAAATCACTATACAACCATAAAATCTTGGTCTGAGCAAACAGTACGAGATCAGTTTTTGTTGACCAATATTGAACATCAAAACTTTCAAAAAGCTATAACAGCTGACCTTGGTATTGAGACCAGTATTGACAGAAATATTATTAATGATAGAAGTATACGATATCAATATTTTACAGAAACTGCGAAAAATCCAGGCGAATCGCTGACTGAAATCATTGCCAACAGAAACAAACCACGTGTGTGGATTGATAAAAATGAACACTCAGTAGCAGATGTTATCAAAAGTTTAATTGAACTACGCAGACTACCTTTGATGATAATTTTTGATGATGGGCTAGGCAGTAACTACTTAGAAAATCTTAAAATTTTATCAGATGCCCTGGAAAAAACTCATCTTGATAGCCGTGTTGGCATTTATTTTAGACTAGCCAATGATGAAACAGGCAAACAATTTAATCAGCTGATCAAAGAAAAACAATACAACTATGAGCTTGCCGCTGACACACAAGTGGTAGCAGTAATGGGTGGGAAAATACCAAAATTCTTTTTATCTAACCCATGGCGTCCTATGAGTATTATAACATTGAATACCAAAATGGGTATGCGACACGGTAAAACTAGTGTATACTCTAACTGTTGCGATTTAATTATCGAGTGGGCAGATCAACCTGATATCAGAGACGGACTAACAATAAAATCATGACTGTAAAATTAGTAATTCGAGATGAAGTTAATATTAAGTTTGAAAACTTATCGCTCGAAGCACGGAAAAAACTAGCTAATACATTTAAGTACGAAGATCCTACTGCTAGATATCGCCCAGCTTATAGATTAGGACGTTGGGACGGTAAAGTATCAATGTTTGGACTTGGTGGCAATGGCTATCTGAGTCAGTTAGAAAAATGTCTTGGTATACTAGCAGACATGGATATAGACGTAGACGAACTAGAAGATCTGCGCACAACTAGCAAGATTTCTTTTGATCCAATTACCACACGCTACTGGGCAGACCAGGGCAAAGTTTGGCCAGAAGGACATAGATTTGCTGGAGAACCTATTGTCTTACGCGAAGATCAAGTTGAAGTGGTCAACAGATTTTTTACCAATACACAAGCCCTACAAGAAGTAGCAACAGGTGCTGGTAAAACTATTATGACAGCAACATTGAGTCATTGTGCTGAGAAGTATGGGCGTACTATTGTTATTGTTCCTAACAAAGATCTTGTTAGTCAAACAGAAGAAGATTATATCAATGTAGGATTAGATGTAGGTGTATACTATGGAGATAGAAAAGACCTAGGTCGTACACATACTATTTGTACATGGCAAAGTCTAAACATATTAGACAAGAAAAGTAAGAACTGGAGTGAAGATGTTGCTCTAACACTAGCAGAGTTCTTAGACGGTGTTAAAACAGTAATTGTTGACGAAGTACACATGGCCAAAGCAGAAGTACTTAAAAACTTACTAACACAAAACTTATGTAACGCACCTATCCGTTGGGGGTTAACTGGTACTGTTCCTAAGGATGCGTTTGAAGCTGAACCTATTTTTGCCAGTATTGGTCCAGTAGTAGGCGGCATCAAAGCACATGAGCTACAGGAGATGGGCATACTTAGTAATCTCCATGTAAATGTTGTACAATTAATAGATTTACCCGAATTTAAAACATACCAAGAAGAGTTAAAGTATCTTGTCACTAACAAAGACAGGATGACATATTTTAGTAGATTAGTTAAAGGCTTATCGGAATCAGGCAATACACTGATCCTAGTTAATAGGATCGATACAGGCAAATTATTAACAGAGATGATAGACGGTGCGGTGTTTATTTCAGGCGAAGTTAAGGGAACAAAACGCAAAGAGGAGTATAAAGAACATGCTACACAGGATAATAAAGTTACTGTTGCAACCTATGGTGTTGCGGCTGTCGGTATTAATATACCTCGTATCTTTAACTTGGTATTGCTGGAGCCTGGCAAGTCGTTTGTCAGAGTTATTCAATCCATAGGACGAGGAATCCGTAAAGCAGAAGATAAAGACTTTGTACAAATCTGGGACATAACTTCAACTTGTAAATTTGCTAAACGCCACCTCACAACGAGGAAAAAATTTTACAAGGACGCCAAGTATCCATTTACTTTAGAAAAAGTGGACTGGCAAAAATAAGGAATCATGCAGATATTAACATTAGATAACAAAACATTCTCATTAAATAATTTACCGGAAGAAGTGGACGAAAACACTAGGTTTGCTGTATTAGACAATAGTGACGCACAAAATCCAGACTTTTTCTTTATGCCGTTAATTTTCTTGGAAAGTTTTAACAGTCCGGCAATGGTATTAAGAATTGGCGATGATGAAGTTACTATGCCTATCGATTGGTGTATAGCAGTAGGAGATAGTTCAAGCAGTTGCGATATTGAAATACTGCCGTTGACCAGCTTGAATGACAGAGGATTTGAAGCATTAGTGTTTAATCCGTTGAGCAGTTTTAGGATAGAATTTAGAAAAATTGAAATTATAAATTTTTATAACGATGTCAAATGGTACTTTCCTAAAATGAAAAACGGACAACTACTAGCAACTCCTACACGTGGTGGTGACAAACCAGACTGTGTTTATTTTGTTAAAGAAGTCAGCAAACAAAACGAAATTATTCAATTGGACAAGATACTATGACATTAAAGGTAGCATACTTTCAGCCCATTATATTAGCAATGGACGATGTGCCTCCTGTAGAATTTAGCAGGATCTATAGCTTGGCTGAAAATCTACACGCCCAGCCACATTTAAATGACAGTGGCAATCCTGCTATTAGTATTCGTGGCGGACAGCAGATTCAAGTTTATCCTAATGAAATAAACTTAGATGTTACTTGGTTAATACAATGGTTACAAGAAGCATGCCAGGGCTATCTTGAAATCATAACCCAACAAGCTGGTACAGATGATTTAAAATTGTGTCGTCCAGTGATCAATAGTATTTGGACCATTAGACAGCAAGCTGGCGACTACCAGGAAATGCACAGCCATCCTCTGGGACATATTAGCGGAAATATCTATATTTCAGCTCCAGAGTTTGACGAAAATAAAAATCCTAGCGATGGACAAATTTTGTTTAGATTACCTAAAACTAAAGATATTGCTAGATTAGTATTAACTGATACGTGGAAATATAATCCAACACCTGGCACTATGATTATGTTTCCTAGCGACTTGCCACATACAGTTTACCCATGGCGCGGTGCTGGAACTAGAACTGTCATGGCATTTGACGCAGTACTAGTGCCTAAGGAATAATATGTTAGATAAAGAGTTTGTCAAACGAGTTCAAATCGCAGTTGAAGCATATACTAAAGAACATGCCTTAACTGACGAAGAAGATAACATTCTAACTGAGTTTGTAGAATGGATTTATAAACAATACGGAATCGCCTACGAGAAGCAAAATGGGAACACTTAAACCTGGGGCTACCTACATATACGAACGTAACGGCAATGTCGTTTACGCAAGAGAATTTGGAGCAGATCCTAAGACCAAACAAGCAGTGGGCTGGGATTATAGCAATGATGATCCAAAGTTTGATCCTCGCACAACCGATGGAAGACCTTTACACAACCACATAATGGAAGACAAAATGTGGGGTGAAATTCGGCGCGAAGCTAAGACCAATATCACTTTACAAAAAGCTCTAGATCGTGCTATAATGATATACAAACTTAGCAAAGAAAAACTATGAGTGAAAAAATTGAGTTAAAAGAAAAACTATCAGCCGTTGATCAAAATGTTCGCGAGCTATGGGATGCCATGGATCCAGAACAACAAAAAGCTCTGAAAAGTGAATTCTTTATACTCAATAGGTATGTTAGTAGTGTGGCAAATACTACTAGAGAAATACAAGAACACTATATACTAACAGTAAATGAATATTATAATAAAAACTGGAACGAATTACAAAAGCATCCTAAACTATTATGGTTGTTGCTGTGTATGTGTAGTTTTGACGGTAAGAAAGTGTTTTGGCATGAATGGATTGGCTACAAACGTAAAGCAGGTGCTAACAATAAGAAAGTTAAATTCCTAGCAGAACTAATGCCCAATAGAAAAATGGACGAGATAGAACTAATCTGTGACCTTAGTACAGATAAGGAAATAAAAGACTACGCTCGCAAACACGGATTAGACGAAGCAACAATAGCTAAGAAATTTAAATGATGGCCTTGGTAAATCAACCCTATGTATGTGGACATTGCGGCAAAGGATTCATGCAAGAAAAGACTTTGTCAGTACATGTATGCGAGCAAAAACGTAGATATCTGGCCAGAGTAGAAAAACATGTTATATTAGGATTTGAAACATTTCAAAAATTCTATAGGTTTAATCAACCAAATATTAAACAGGAAAAAACATATGAAGATTTTAGTAAAAGTCCTTATTACAATGCTTTCGTTAAGTTTGGCAGTTTTGTTAGTAATGTTAATCCTTTATATACAGAAAGATTCATTCAGTGGATTGTGCAGTCAGGTGTCAAATTGGATCACTGGTGTAGAGACGAACTTTATGAGCAATATGTTCTCGATCTCATCCGAACCGAAACAGTAGAGACTGCCTTAGAACGTAGTATTAGCCACATGTTAAGTTGGGCTAACGACAATAATGCTCAATGGAATCATTATTTTCTTTATGTAAGTCTTAGTCGTGCCTGTTACGATATTAAGGATGGCAAAGTCAGTCCTTGGATAATTTTAAACAGCGCCAATGGTAAAGCAATGCTACAAAAATTAAATGATGAACAATTAGCCAGTGTACAGAATATTATCGATCCTCCTTTTTGGGTTAACAAATTTAAAAAATTGCCAGCAGATGTAGCATTGGTTAAAGAAGTGGTCAAAGAGAGCAACATATAATGCCAGATATTGATATTGACTTTGCTGATAGAAATCGAGCACTGAGTGTACTAAAACATATCGATGCCAGTCTCGATAGTACTTTTAAAAAGCACAATACCGGTGTGTATTGTACTAGTGTGCCCTACAATCCTATCACTGGCGTAAGCACTATTGATTATAAAACTGCCGAAGAACGTGGATACTTTAAGATAGATTTTCTTAATGTCAGTATCTATGAAGGTGTAAAAAATAAAGAACACTTGACACATTTACTGAGTCAAGAACCCTTATGGGACTTGCTAGAACAAAAAGAATTTTGTGATTTAATATTCCATGTGAACGGATATCACGAGTTGATTAAACAATTAAAGCCACGGTCAATTGAACAATTGGCTATGCTTTTAGCCTTGCTTAGACCCGGTAAAAAACATCTCATCCCAGTATGTAAGGAAAAAGGATTCCAAGCTATTGAGGATGAAATCTGGACTAAAACGGCAGAATATAGTTTTAAGAAAAGTCATAGTGTCGGGTATGCTCATGCTATTGTGGTACAAATGAATCTAATCTGCGAACAGGTTAGTTACGAATATAGTTAACGAACTTTACGTACTAGCTGTACACTTTTGCGTTTGACACGTTTAAGTGTAAGATTCATTAGGTTAACAACTGGCCCTAAAATAACCCTAGTATCTTTACTATTGAATGTTTTTATAGCATAGGCAAAGGGCTTGATTTCCTCTTTACAAAATATACTGATAGGAAATTGGCGATTTGATTCCCACCACCATGTTTCGCCTATTTGTAAAAAAGCCGCTTTTTCTTCGGGTGTTTTTAAGGCATTTAAATCGTAGAAACTGGTAACAAACTGATCTTGATTAATGATAATACCCACGTATTCATTTTCTCCGTAGTTAATTACACTAATCCAAGGTAAGTTTTGTTCTATATCGTCTCTTAATTTTGCCATAAATAGTATTAAAGGTTCGTGCCAAATGCAAAAAATTCAAAGTTATTTATATCCTAACAGAGTAATACTAATTGCCGATTTGGCTGGCTTCAATGTGGAGAATACAATAGTGTACGCAAAAACAGTAAAAATTTACCGAGGTGTCGATAACGTTATTCAGTTTGACGTACAAAACGCAGATCAGAAAAGATTAAACCTAGTAACAAGTCCTGTCCTAACTAATTTGAAGATGAATTTGATGGACAGCCAAGGAAATGCGTTACCTAACAGCCCTTACACATTGACCAACACCAGCATTACTGGCATTGCTAGTGTAACTATTCCAATCGCTGATCTTGCCGGTATTGCCCACCAATATCTAAAGTTTAGTGTAACAGGCACAGATGCTAATAATAATACTGTTCCCTTATATACCGACAGTAGATTCAGCGCAGTTGGTCAAATTGAAGTTGTAAATTATGCTACACCAATTCCGCACGTGGCCACAGTCTATGATAGATTCCAAGGCGAAATTAATTACATGGGTAATGTTATTAATCATACCAGTGCTATTCCATGTAAATTTTACGAAGCAGTACCAACTACTGCTATGAACTTTAGCGTACATCTTACCAATTTTATTGGACAGATTTATGTAGAAGCTACCGAAGATATGACAGTCAGTGTGGAGTCTTTTAAGAATGCTACACAGCTACAAACTATGACTTATAGTGTAGCAACCACAACTACACTCAATTTTAGCGGAGTTCCTGTAACAAATCCAACTACTGGACAAAGCTATAACTATATGCGAGTAAGCTGGAAGTTCCCAGACGTTTGGCAGTATGGAAGTCAACAAAATCCATCAATTACCTACGGAACGGTTGATACAGTTACCGTTACCCATTGATCTTAATCATTTAATCTGTTATACTTAGGCATGAGCCTGATAGCGGATACACTACTACAATACTTGCCCGGAAAGCGTAAACACACTCCAAGTGGTTGGATTGGATTCAACGCGGTTTGTTGCGATGACAAACGTCAACGTGGCGGGTTTATTGTTAACGGCGGAGATGCTGTTAGCTATCACTGTTTCAATTGCGGATTCAAATGTAGTTGGCAACCAGGCAGACATATCAGTCAAAAGATGAACAAGTTCATGCGGGATCTTAATATTCCTGATGATGTTATTAGTCAATTAAGACTAGAAGCACTACGTCTAGACAATAATAATACTACAGAAGTTCGCAGTATTATTCCTAAGTTTGATGTAAGAGCATTACCAATGGATGCTCGTAGTTTTGATGAGTGGCAAACTTTTCTACAGCTAACAGATTCGGATTATAAAATACCAGAATCGTTTATTGGAGTAGTAGATTATCTAGCTAGACGTAAAATAGATTTATTTAAATATCCATTCTATTACACTGGTAAAGTAGGATTTAGCAATAGAATTATCATTCCATTCATGTATAAAGGTCAAGTAGTAGGATGGACTGCCCGTGCGGTCAATGATGCTCAACCCAAGTACTTGAGTGAACAACAACCTGGTTATGTGTTTAATTTAGACAATCAACAGGATGATAGAGAATTCGTGATCGTAGCTGAAGGACCGTTTGACGCACTAAGTATTGATGGCTGTGCGTTACTCGGAGCAGAGATCAAAGACAGTCAAAACTGGTTATTAAAACAGTTAGGCAAAGAAATAGTACTAGTTCCAGATAAGGACGAAGCTGGTAAGAAAACACTGGAGCAAGCAATTGAATATGGTTGGAGTGTCAGCATGCCAGACTGGCCATATGGTATTAAAGATATAAATGATGCTGTTATTAAACTGGGGCAACTAGCTACCTTGTGGTTAATTGTCTCCGCTAAAGAATCAAACAGTTTAAAAATACAGCTACAAGCAAAAAAATGGTTTAAGGAAGAATAAATGGCACAAAATGTAAATTATGGGTTTGATGTACAAAAATTGTATTTGGAAATGATGCTGAGTGACGCAGAAACTTTTGTGCGTTGCCAATCTATTTTTGATCATACATTGTTTGATCGCAAGTTACAAGACCCGGCAGAATTTATCAACAAGTATGTTGAGCAGTACAATGTGCTACCTACATTTGACATTGTAAATGCGTCAGTTGGGGCAAGTTTAAAGCCGCCAGAAGGAGTTAAAGAAAACAACTATGACTGGTTGCTAACAGACTTTGAAACATTTATTAGACATAAAGGACTCGAGAGAGCCATCTTAGAATCGGCCGACTTGCTGGAAAAAGGTGAGTATGGTCCAGTGGAAGAAAAGATTAAAAAAGCAGTACAAGTAGGACTACAACGTGATATGGGTACTGATTATTTTGAAGACCCAAGAGCACGTCTCATGAGGATCAAGGATAAAAATGGACAAATTTCTACGGGTTGGAAAAGCATTGATGATAAGTTGTATGGAGGGTTTAATCGCGGCGAGCTTAATATATGGGCTGGTGGTTCTGGCGCTGGTAAGAGCTTGTTTTTGGCTAACTTGGGTGTTAATTATGCTTTGGCTGGTCTTAACGTATTGTATCTAACATTAGAGTTGAGTGAAGACTTGGTCTGTATGCGTATCGACGCAATGACTACTGGTATACCTACAAGAGAGATTTTTAAAAGCATTGATGACGTTGAAATGAAGGTCAAGGTCATTGGCAAAAAGTCGGGAAATTTACAGGTCAAATACATGCCTAGCGGTAAAACTGCCAATGACATTCGTGCTTATTTGAAAGAGTATGAAGTTAAAATGGGACGTAAAGTTGACGTATTGTTAGTCGATTATATGGACTTGATCATGCCATTGAGCAAGCGAATTTCAGCTGAAAACTTGTTTGTAAAAGACAAGTATGTAAGTGAAGAATTGCGAAATTTGGCGGTAGAAAAGAACTGTGTGTTTGTAACTGCTGCACAGTTGAATCGTGGTGCTGTTGAAGAAGTTGAGTTTGACCACAGTCATATTTCAGGTGGACTATCTAAAATCCAGACAGCAGATAACGTGTTTGGTATCTTTACAAGTCGTGCTATGCGTGAGCGTGGACGTTACCAAATTCAGCTGATGAAGACACGTTCTAGTAGCGGTGTTGGTATGAAAATTGACTTAGAATTTAATATCGACACCTTACGTATCAGCGATTTAGATGAGCAAGATGGATATGGTAGCGGAAGTCCAAGTGCTGGAACTAGTTTGTTGAATTCAATCAAGCAACGACAAACTGTGGCACAAGATGACCCAACTGATGGCGCATCCGTACCTAAAGTTAAGGCGCAAGTTGAAAGCACCAAGCTGAGAGAACTGTTGAATAGTCTACCTGGCGACGATATTTAAGTCAAATGAATAAATACGCATATAATTTTCAGGTAGCGAATCATGGAACTTCACCACATTAGAGATATTACCGATCCGCTGGTTAGGATCATCAAAGACGACCCAGTTCGTCCACACATCCCGCTTGAACAGCGTATCAATGAAGCTGCCGAAATATTAATTCTTAAAGCAGGTGAAGAAGTCCTAGCGGCCACTTGTTTACAATGGCTAGCAGATGTTCCAGAAGATGAAGAAGATTTGGTAGAAATGGGCAAAGATAAAAATATTGCTGTATTCTATACCATCTGGAGTTATGCTCCGGGAGCAGGAGCAACACTACTTAAAGCCGCGGCAGAATGGTTGCTTAAGGATCATACTAACATCAAAGGTATTGTTACACTAAGCCCGCAGACACCTATGGCTCGACGTTTCCACTTGAAAAATGGCGCTAAAATACGTAAAGAAAACCCTACTAGCGTCAACTACGAGTACTACTTTAAGGAATAGCAAAAACGGTAAATACTAGTCATAAGGACTAGATAAATGAGCCGTAGTGTACATTCCGTTAAGCTAACCCCCTATCGTTCAGCACAATTAACGAACATTTCCTATACACTGGGAGATGTTATTTTCGATCAAGATGCCATGACATTACGTGTTATGGACGGCTCAACCTATGGCGGTAATATCCTTGCCAACCAGGCTTGGACTCAGGGCTATATAAACACAGTATTTTCGCAAGCAGTATTAACAGTTGGAAATACTACAAATAGTACTGGCATATACGGTTCTGGAGCATTGAGAATTGCTGGCGGTGTAAGTATCAAGAAAGACACTTACATGGACGGTTCTTTAACTGTCAACGGCAGTGCCACAGTTAATACTAACTTAACTGTTACTGGTAACTTAAATGCCACACTTACAACCAGTGCCCAGCCAAACATTACTAGCGTAGGTACACTACAGGGTCTAACATCAAGTGCTACAGTAACTATCACAGCCAACACAGCCGCAACATCATTAGGTACTGGATCATTAATCACAAGTGGCGGTGCTAGCATTGCTGGCAATTTGTATGTTGGCGGTAATCTTGTATTATCTGGTTCAGAACTAGTTATCAGTACTCCAACGTTCCAAGGTACAACCACAATCACAGGTAGTACAACTCCTGGTGCTGTGGTATTTACAATTAATAACGGAGCGGTCACTCCTGTTACCAAATTTCAAGTTGATAGCAGTACAGGTAATACTACAATCGCAGGTAATTTAACGGTTACTGGATTGATTACAGGTCAAGGTAGTGGTGTAACCGTAAGTACAACTGCTCCATCGAGCCCAGTACTAGGCAGTTTGTGGTATAACAGCAACAATGGCAACATATATGTTTATTACACAGATGCTAATGGTAGTCGCTGGGTTCAACCTTCAGCTAACAATCAACAAGCCGGTTATATTTTACCCAACGCTAGTAGTAGTCAGTTGGGCGGGGTCATTGTTCCAGCAGTCGGCACTAGCGGTATTACTAACACTAACGGAACTATTGGTCTAGCCACAGCTAGCACTACACAACTGGGCGGTGTTAAAGTAGATGGTACAACAATTACTATTACAAATGGTGTAATTACCGCTCCAAGATATACGCTACCAACGGCAACAACTAGTGTTCTAGGTGGCGTTAAGATAGATGGTACCACTGTTACTACCAACGCCCAAGGACAAATTCAGTCTATATTACCGCAAGCAACAACTAGTCAGCTGGGTGGTGTTAAAATTGATGGTGTAACTCTACAGACTAATCTGGCGGGTCAAATAGCAGTAAGTTCTGCTGTAGTTGGCACTACATCTATAACACCGGGATCTACAGTAACAGCTCTAAACGGACTAGCGGGCATAGATGGTTCAGGTAGTATAACATTGTTTAACAGTGCCAGTACAGTAAACGCATTTACACAAGCTACTACTATCAACATAGGTAATCCCAATACTAGTTTAGTATTGTCAGGTAGTTTTAATCATTCAGGCACAATTCACACCATAGCACCAACAGTTTCAGGTACAATGGACAATGTAGTCATTGGTGGTATTACTCCAGTGGCCGCTACATTTACATCTATCACATTAGGCGGTGAAACTGTTACAGGATTCACAGACATATTTGATTTTGATGATATATCTTACTATGTTGATGGATTCACTAACAATTTTCCGCTAACTTTTAACCAGTCAGCAGTTACATTATCTAGTCCGTTTGTTATAACTGTAGCAATAGATGGCGCAATACAACCAGCATTTGACTTAGGCTATGATCTTGTTTGGCTCAGCGGAGTATTGCCGGCCAGCAAGGGTTATACTGTAGATATTAACGGAAATTTACAATTTGCCGAATGTCCAAGCGCAGGTAGTCAAGTACAAGTAAGATCTGCTGTATCAGTAAGTCCAAGTCCACATACCAAGAAAGTCTATCCATTTAAAGCACTAGATATCATGATGGGCTTCTAAAAAAACATAAATATACGATAATAACAGGATTCGAAATATGGCAAGAAAATCGATAATCGATACGTACTACACGTTTACTCCCGCAACCCGCACTATTGTTATTCCACGTGCGATCCCAAGAGAGCGTTTAGTATTAATAACCGATGTAACCACAAACCAAGTAATTTATAACTTTTCAGATGCCAATTTGAAAGCAACTAGTTATAACATTGCTACAGACCCAACCGGTGCTTATACTAGTACAACTATTGTATTGAACTACAATACAACTAGCCTACAAAGCACAGATAAACTGGCCATTATTGTTGACGAATACGACGAGAAATTCACGCCAAGCGAAACATATTTAGATGCTGTTAACAAGCTACGTGTTAGTCAACCACAGTCACTAGTTGATACTGACTATGAATATTCAACACAGGCTACTAAGTGGGAAAACCTAGCTGCCATTAACAATCGCCCATTTGGTAATTTTGACTTTAGTGCGCCTATTACCTATACAGACATATTGGCCACTCAAAACTCAAGAACCTATACAGTCAACACAACAACACCACCAGCAGTGGGACAAATCATTGTGGTTATTGACAGTTTGTATGCTGGTGCTGACGGAATTTATATTGTTGATTCAGTAGTAGCAGGTACAAGTGCTAGTTATACAGGTAAATTCTACTATACAGGTGCTGGTTCTGGAGTTAGCATCAATAACCCAGGTGTTACAGCCGTGTACAAAGGCAACATCTTTTCCGGAGCACAGATTCCTCTAAGCACCATTACCAATTCAGGTACAACTGTAACAGTTACTACCAGCGGACCACACGGTCTATTGCTAGGTAATGATATCGCTATCACAGGAACAACTGCTACAACTAATGCTCCAAACGGTTCATGGACAGTGGCATCAGTGACCAGTCCGACAACATTTGTTATCTATGTAACTAGTGCTCCAACAGGATCGATCGCAGTAGCTCCAGGTACCCAAACAATACAAACTGTTACAGGATCTAAGAGTGTTGGCGTACAGTCAGCTACAGCATTTGCTCTAGGACAAAGTATTACTGGTACAGGGATCGCAGCCAACACTTATGTAACTCAAGCCAACACTGCCACATTCAGTTCAGCTTCAGTTAGTACAACTACACTAACAGTTACAACTCTTAGTGCTGGTACAATGCCACAAAGTTCATGGCCTATGAACGTAGCTGGTATCAGTCCAACTACTGCTTATGTACAATATCAATTAACATCAACAGCAAGTGCTGTGGCTACCATTGCCTATCAGGCCAACACATTAATTCCAGCAACTACCGGTAACAGCGTAATTCCACTGGCCAACGTAAGTGGTGTGCTAGTAGGACAACTAATAGCAGGTACCAACGTTCCTTCAGGAACTTATGTTGGTGCTGTGTATACTGCCACTGGACAAAACGCTGTTAGCCTAGTTAACTATCTAGGTGCCGCGGCTCTACTAACTGGTACTGCCAGTGGTAACTACAACTTTTATACAGTTGGTACTACTGGAACTTATCAGTTGAGCGCCAGCACAACAGGTACTCCGACCGCCGCATACAGTTTTGGTATCACTGTACCAGCAACAGCCACTGGTAGCGTAACAGCAACACCTTTGGCCAACTTGTATGTAAAACCAAGTGGACACATTGCTCATAGACCATATGACGGTGGTGTACGTTTCTCAACCAACGCCGCAAGTCATAATCATCAGTTTACACGTCAAACACGTCGTTACTTCCGTTATCAATCTGGTAAAGCTATCCAGATGTCAACTGGTACTACATTGAAGCCACAGATGGCTATTGATGCCCTAACATCTAGCGGTACCACTGTAACAGTGACTACCAAAGATCCGCATAACATTGTCAGCGGTGTTACCATACAGATTGCCGGTGCCAACGAGCCACAATACAACGGACAGTTCCAGATTGCCTCAGTTTTAAGTCCCTATCAATTTACCTACACAGCACTGACAACACCATTTAGCACGGTGGCCACTGGATTGCCAGTAGGTAGTACCATCAACTGGTATGGTAATCAAAATCGTGTGGGTATTTTTGACATTGCCAACGGCATGTTCTTCGAATATGATGGTCAGACTCTATGGGCTGTGGTACGTACCAGCACATATCAACTAGCCGGTTCTATCGCAGTTAACACAGGTAGTAATACGGTCAACGCAGTATCAGGATTCCAAACATATTTCAGTAAACAGTTACAACCGGGCGATTTTGTGGTAATCAAAGGATCAAGTTATCGCGTGATGACAGTCAACAGTGACAGTCAAATCACTATTAATCCAGGTTTCCGTGGTGTTAGCAACTTGCCTAATACACAGATAATGAAAACCACAGAACGTCGTATTCCACAATCAGCATTTAATATTGATCGACTAGATGGTACTGGTCCAAGCGGCATGACCTTAGACCTAAGTCGTATGCAGATGTACTACATTGACTATTCATGGTATGGTACAGGTTTCATCCGTTTTGGTCTAAGAGGCAGCGATGGTAACGTGGTCTATGTGCATAGATTCCTAAACAATAACAGCCAATACTTGGCCTATATGCGTTCAGGTAACTTACCAGGACGTTATGAATCAAATACATTTGCTAAAACATCATTAGTATTACCCAACACAGGTATTGTTGGATCTGGTGTTGTTAACGCGGCAGATAGTTTTATCTATGTGAGCGATACATACGGTTGGCCAACAGCAGGTAGTGCGGCAATTCGTAATGCCACACAAACTGAATACATTAACTATACTGGTATCAACGCAGTAGCAACATTGACATTTAATACTACAGCAGGTAGTACTACCTTAACAGGCACTAGTACAGCTGGCGTGGTAGCAGGACAGTACATTTCAGGACCAAACATTCCATCACCATGTATTGTTGAAGCAGTAACTACTACAAGTATTACAATCAGCCAACCAAGTTATGTTAACAGCCTTAACCAAACTTACAGATTTAATCCACAGTTAACAGGTGTAACAAGAGCACAAGCAGGCGGTACTCCTACAGGAAATACAACGACTGGTTCAACAGCAATTACAGGTCTTAGCACACTATCTGGTCTACAAGTTGGACAATATGTATTTGGATCTGGTATTCCAAACCAAGCGTATATTACAAACATCAATGCTGGTACTAACACAGTGACAATTAGCCAAGCGGCTACTGCTACTGCTAGTACTGTTTCATTGATATTTGCCGCTATGGCAGGTTCAGCACAAACTTGGACTATTACTCCAACGGCATTGACCAGTATTGAATTACATGCTCCGCAGTTTGCTAGTGAAGTTAACCACTGGGGTACATCAGCTATCATGGACGGCCAGTTTACAAACGATAAGCAGTTTATCTTTACTAAAGGTATGACTAACTTGTTGAGTATTCCAGCAGGTACCGGAGCCGCAGTATTGAGTTTCCGTGTAAGCCCAAGTGCGTCAAACGGTATTCCAGCACAGAACATTGGTCTACGTGAAATTATTACACGTATGCAGTTTATTATGCAACAGACTGATATTTTGACTAACGGTAACTTCTTGATGACTCTAGTATTGAACGGTACTATTGTTGATACAACTAGTGCCGCAAGTTTGAACTGGTTACAAGTTGGCGGATCAAGTCTAAGTCAGTACATTATTCACAATCCACAAACTACTGTAACAGGCGGCGAAACAATCTTTGGATTCTACTTGAATACTGGTGCTGGTGGTACAAGTTATCAATCAACACAGCAAGATTTGACAGCAGTTCGTGACCTTGGTACAAGTATTTTAGGTGGTGGATACACTAGTCCGGTAACTG
>Ga0208380_1000232_pt1 | contig 16130 bp, 30 predicted proteins | sample CryBogCBE27Jun07_FD_184570 | JGI IMG/M metagenome (GOLD analysis project Ga0208380, IMG submission 184570) | Freshwater microbial communities from Crystal Bog, Wisconsin, USA - CBE27Jun07 (SPAdes) | ecosystem: Environmental > Aquatic > Freshwater > Lake | place: Crystal Bog, Wisconsin, USA... | reverse complement strand
GGTCCAGCCATCCGCCGATGGTCGTGGGCAGCGTGACGCCGGACAGGTCGCAGCCACTGAGGTCCAGCCATCCGCCGATGGTCGTGGGCAGCGTGACGCCGGACAGGTCGCAGCCCCTGAGGTACAGCGAGCCGGTGACATGGTATTCGCCCTGCACGCTTTTGGTACGGATCAGGCGTTCCGCTTTTTCGCCGGTGTAGGTTGGTGCATCGGTCATTCGTCACCCCCTTCGTCGTCTTCGTTTTCGTCGTCTTCGTTTTCGTCATCGGCCGCGTTGTCATCGGGCACGTCAGCGAATTTCGCTTCGCGCGCGGCGACGTCGGCCGCAAGCTGTTCGGGGGTTTTGGCGCGCTCGATCGCGGCGTCGCGTTCGGTTTCCGCAATGCTGGCGGCGATCGTTTCGGCTTCATATTCGGCGAACACGTCGCCGGCCGCTGCCTTGGTTTTCGCCGCCGCAAGGCTTTCCCGCATGTTGCACAAGAGCCGGTCCCATTGGTCGGTCATGGTCAATACTCCCATTCGGCAAGCAAAGCTGCCATTTGTTCCGGTGTTTTGCTTGCGCGCCATGCGGCCATTTCGCGCTCGGTCTTGGCGCTGAATTGGCGGACCTTGGTGGTAACAAGGCGCGGCGGGGTGTTGGTGCGCAAGGTCATCCGAACACCCGCATCTTGTCAGCGTCCGACCAGTCGCAGGTCCAGCACTCAGGACGCTCGCCGTCCTGATCGTCGCCTTCAAGGCTTTGCGTCAGGTCGCTGATGTAATCCATCAAGCTGTCATGCTGACAGGCGTCATGCGCGTCGTACACCGCAAGCAGAAAGTCGCGCTCGGCCAGTTCTTCCCACTTGGCACTGGCGGCCATTGCTTTGCGGTAAAGCGTCGCCTCATAGATCAGCTTATCAAGTGCGGCGACGTAGCGGGTGGTGGTGGTCATTGAGTGTCTCCTAGTGCCGGGGAAAATCCCCCGTTTGCAGAAAAACCTTTAATGATGGCTTCCCCCAATCGCAACAGTTATTTTTGCGCGGAAAGCAAAAACATTTTGGCTTGTCACGATCTGGTCGATTGTGTAAGCGGCGCAAATGATGACCGCAAGCGTCCTTTTGAACCGTTGGCTTGGCCATCAACGCATAACCGCAAGCGAATTTGCGCGGCGTATAGATTATGATCGAACCGCCATTCATAGGGTTTTGCATAATCAAAAGTTGCCCACTCTGACACTTGCTGCAAAAATAGAAAAAATTACAGAAGGCGAAATTAAAGCATCTTCTTGGATCAATCAGGAATAAGAGACAATTTATGGATATGTCATTTGTTGTCGGAAGTTTGTTTTTGTTGATCCTTGTTGCGATCAGCATTTTAACAGCCAGCAAATTGGCCGATTATGTAGATTATTACCTAAACAGAAAATGAAAGAATACCGTCCCCGCCTTTCTCCTAAGCCGATTTCCCAGCGGCTACAAAGGCCATCCTGCCAGCTTGGTAGCAGGCGCGTGCGGGGGTTGCGGTTTGTCAATCGGCGCGCTCAAGGATGGCAATGGGCTTACTTGGCGGGGTGGGAATTACCACTCACCTCGCCATTTTTTGGATAACGTCGATGATTGCATCCAGTAGGCTGGAAACAACGATCTACACAGGAATCGAGCTTGAGCTAATGCAGGCTCGCCTTGAATACATTAAAATTCATGGCGCAAAGTTCCTTTTTGACAATAAACCTCCACCCGCACCCGGATGGCCTATGATTCGGGGCAACAAATTGGTGTATCGATGATAAATAAAATTTCATATCCGCAATACAACCGCAGGCGAATGAGGGAAATTGAAAACGAAGATGTGATTATTCGCGCATCTGACTTGAAGCATTTGCGCGACATGGAAGTGGCATCAACAATGCTATACAACGCAATTATGGAAAGCGGTAGGCATCATGGATTTTTTGTCCATGTGCGTTAATTGAGAATAATATGCACTGGACGATAAGAGAAAGAATTGTTCGAAAATCTACAGCCCCACAATTTCACAACATTGTTCATAAAAAGTTTGAAACATTGCCCGATCCAGCAAGGCGCGTTCCGTGTTGGAAGTGTGGCGTAAGGTCGGACATCGGCTGCAAGCACATTCCGAAAGAATAAAAAAAGCTAAGGCGCAGGTTCATAAATCCGCGCCTTGGCTTTTATATTATTCAAAAATGCAATTATTCTTTGATTGCACTTACCGTTTTGTCGTTGTTGTAACGTCCCTTGGTGGCATAGTTTGCACTTTGCGGAACCGCCTCATGTTCAAAAAAAATCATATGACCAATTGCGTCGCCGGGCCGAATTGTAATTTCGTGATATCGCAGCATATTTTTTAACTCCAAGGTCAGAACGGACCCGTGCCAGCCAGCGTCACACCACCCGGCATTCATGTGTTCCAAGCCGATCCGGGCCATGCTTGATTTCAATTTGTATTCGGCTGAAATGTTATCGGGCAGGTTAAAAACCTCGCGCGATTGAGCCAAAATAAACTCATCGGCTTCTAGCCTGTATCCATTCTTATCCATAATAATTGTTTCGGATGTGAATGATTGCCGGAGATAATAATCAATATTTAAGTTGCTAAATTGCTCAATGACAATTTTTTCACCCAAATGAATATCAATACTGCTCGCGTTAATTGCGCCATCTTTGACGTTTTCAATTACCCCGCTATTAACAAGATCAATAAGTTGATTATGGCTCAACAGTGTCATTGCTTTTTGTTTCCTTTTCGATTGATTTGAATTTATCAATGTTGATTAAAACAACTTCTTTAATGTCTAGCGGATCGCCTCGATCCCGCCTGCCGCCTTTTGCAACTTCATGCTGGATGGGCAGTTTTACGTAAGCAAGATCATCTTTCCATTTGACAAAAATTGCCGACTCAAACCCCATATCTAGCCACGACAAGAGCGCATCATATTTGCCCTTGCTGATCATATAGGTTGGGTATTTTGATCGGTCGTTATTCCTAATTTTAATTTCAATTATTGCTTTTGCGATTGCGTCTTGACTCAGCAAGTAATCAGCCCGGCTATTTATGGGCAGCTTTACCGCGTCAAAATTAAAATGTTTGCAAATTTGATTAACGACTTTTTTTTCAGCCATTAAATTCAAAATTGTTTCATATTTGGGCCTGTTGCACATCAATGTACCAGTCTGCTGGCCTCAACGGCTTTGTCTTTTTCTGATTTAGAATCCACGAAAGCAACCCAAACGGCAAAATCATTCATGATTTCGTCGATTGTGTCTTCGTGAATAAACAGGGCCAAATTAAATAATTTGAAGGCAAGCCAAGATTTTAATTTGTCAAGCATTGATTGACACTCCAAAGGCTTTTAATTCAATTTTAAATTGCGCCAACGTCTCTGCAAATTCATCGCATTGCAAAATATTTGAAAAGTCCATGTCGTCGCAATGCCAAACTTTCAAGATGTTCTGCAAAGCGTTTGAAATAGGGTCAACAATTGGCTTTTCATGATTGGCAATCATTTCTGCCAAAATGCGAACGCAATCATAAAAATGATCCGCTCCGTTCAAATTTAAAAGCCTTTTTGTGGCTTCAGTCAAAGCCCATTCGGGAATTTTTTCCATCAACCATTTCCTTTCATAATGCTTTTGCAACGCGGGCAATTAACTTTGCCTCGATCATCCGTTGATGTTGGCTGGGGTCCACCGCTGGCCGCTGTGCAGTAGGCAACAGCCCGGCCCATGACCCATGCGCGCTTATGAACAAAATTGCTCATTCCGGCTGCTCCTTTAGTTTTCGCATATCTTCCGCTAGGATTTCATGCGCCGCCAACTGGATCAAATTACCTTCGTCCCAGTAACCATCTTTAATGGCTTTAACGCACGTCAAACCCCAATGCTTGCTTTGCAGCACCCGCTCACGCGCACGTTGAATTAAATTTTGTTCCATTATGCGTAAACCTCCATAGGTTCTGACCACTTTACACCGTGCTTTGCTCCATAAGCGTACAGCAACTCTAGTAATCCTGAAAATTGCTCAACCGTCAAAAGCGACGAGCGATAAGCAACCGGAAACATGCCAGAACCTTCAAGGGCGGGCAAAAAACGCATTTCCATCCCCAAGGCGTGCATAAACCGAAGTTTGATGTCCTCTGCGCTATAAGTTCCCAATTCGGGAACTTGTTTTTGCAGATCGGCAATCATCGGCCACAGCTTGCGGTTTTGAATGTCTGACCGCGTTTCCTTTGCCAGCTTCATTACAAAGTCGCTTGGAGCCCGATCGATCAGGCGCTTTGCGTTTTCTTTTTGCGAAGGCCCCACAAGCCTGACCGTATAACTAGCCATTGCGGTGCAGCTTAATTTCTTGCGCCTTTGGGCTGGCATTACAAAAACTGTCGATCAAGTGTTCGACATCAATTCCCGCCCAGAATGTGCGCTCACCCACCTCATGCTGGCGCGTATGGTGAGCAGCGCATAGCGGCACCGTGCGCCAGTCATCGGGTTTTTCCCCCATGCCGGCGCCACTCCCCAAGCGAACATGTGCAACCTGAATTGGCATATCCATACAGCCTTCAATGCTGCAATGATGGGACCGAATAAAAGTGCAGTGCGATTGCGAACGCCAGCGCGACGAGCGTTTGGGTTTTTTGGCAATTTTTGGAGGAAGCGTCATTAGTCAAAATCTTCCAGATCAATCAATTTGCTGTCGCGAATTTCAAAATTCCAACGCGACAAAATCGACAAGCAATCATCAAAATCATCCGCGCACGAAAGCTCCTGCGCAAGTTCCACGCGCTCGTCCACACTCATCATGTCGTAATGCACAACCGCGCGAATCAAACCAATCTGATCCATAAAGATGCACTCCTTGCCAACCGAACCGCAAAAACGCGCTCGGTCGCAACTTGACACTAGGCATTTCAGGCCATAATCGTCAAGCCTCTTTTCAACCGCTAGGGGGACAAATGCTAACGCTTGAGGAAATTAAAATACGGCTGCAAGATCGGCGTCCGGGCATGATTGCCGACGCTGTGGGCGTTAGGGTGTCAACGATAATTGACATTCGGGATGGCAACACAGCAAACCCATCGTATTCAACAATTAAAGTTTTGAGCGATTATTTTGAAGGAAAGATTTGATATGACAAATGGGGAAATTTCCGCCGATGAGCGCCTGCGTCTTTTGATTGAGCGCATTGAGCGACTTGAAGAAGAAAAGAAAGGCATTTCAGAAGACATCAAGGATGTTTATTCGGAAGGCAAATCAACAGGCTATGACGCAAAAATTATGAAAATGATTGTGCGTATTCGCAAAATGAAACCCGATGACCGCCGCGAAGCCGAGCTGCTTGTTACCACTTATGCGGCGGCGCTGGGCATGGACGTTCAGGCATTGATCTGTTAATTTAATGCAATGATGACGCTCCCATTCCCTCCCGCTGCTTTGTCGGGGCACGCTAATGGTCACTGGCGATCAAAAGCTGCTTTGACAAAAAAGTGGAGGGAATGGGCGCATCTAGCGGCGCTTGAGGCAAAGTTTATTGTGCCGCTGGATGGGGACATTGTGGTGCGGGTAAAATTCATTCCGCCCGACCGTCGATCAGATCGAACCAATTTTCCCAACCGACTAAAACCCGTATTTGATGGGCTGGCGGATGCTCTAAAGGTCAATGACCGGCGGTTTTTGCCGTCATTTCAATTTGCCGAGCCGGAAAAACCGGGTCGCGTGGAAATCTGGATTGACCCGTTGCCTCAAAACGAAAATTAAGCTAAAAAATTGGAACCGGGGAGCGTGATAGCGCGCCCCGGCCCCTTGAACCGCGAAAAGGTCGTTCGCATGTCTCGAAAAAAACTTACGATTGTTGCGCCTAAAATTCAAGCGCAAAACCCAAATCCCCCATCGGTAAATCCTCAAAACCCTGTCAAGCTGGACCTGATTGTTCCTCGCTTGTGCAGGTTTTGCCGCAATTGGCATCGTCAAAATATCATCAGCGGGCTTTGCCGCGCCCGCCCGCCGTTCGTGAATCCCAGCACAGGTGAAAGCCGCTGGCCGACCTGCAACGAGGATGATTGGTGTGGCGACTTTAAGCGTTTGCCCGAGGGTATGCTGGAAGGCGGTGTGAAGTGAGCCGAAAGCCCAGCCACATTCCGGTGTTCCCAGATGCCTATCTGCGCGACACAACGCACCTAACCACAGAAGAGCACGGTGCCTATTTTCTCTTGCTCTTGGCGGCGTGGGGGAATGAAAATTGTGATCTACCTTTTGATGAAAAACGTCTCGCTAAGTTGGCAAAAATGTCGTTGGCAAAGTGGCGAAAAGTTTCGTCAAATGTGTTGGAATTTTGGACGATTGAAAGAGGTCGGATTAGCCAAAAACGCCTGCAAAAAGAATGGGATTACGTACAGGAGAAAAGCAAAAAAGCTCGCAAAGCGGTTTCGCAAAGGCGGGATCGTTCGGGTTACGAACGTAACACAAACGTAGGTACGAACGATCTACACCTTGGTGGAGGTGGAGGTGAAGGTGAAGGTGTTCCCTATCCAGCAAGTAAGTTTCAAAGGGTAAGTAATAGAGCGGTGCCGCTTCGATTGATCGGGGAGGTTGGCGATGGCGACCCTTTTTGACACAGCCGCAATCACCTCGCGTCCTCTTCGTCCGCATCAATCGCAAGGCATAGCCATGCTGCGCAAATCCATTGCGGAGGGTAACAAGAGGATTGTGGTCCAGATGCCGACGGGATCGGGCAAGTGCTTGGGATTTGGAACACCCGTGCTTATGGCCGACGGTACAATCAAGCCGGTGGAGTGCGTAAAGGTTGGCGACAGGCTTGCATCGCCCACGGGACAACCTCGCACCGTTCTTTCGCTGGCTAGGGGGCGTGAGCAATTGTTTCGCGTGATTCCGGTAAGGGGCGATCCGTATGTGGTGAACGCATCTCACCTGCTTAGTTTGCGCAGAACCCCTTCACGCGATGTGGTGACGCTATCCTCCGGGGAAAGGATCACTCCCGATCAGGATATGGTAATCGTTCGTGCGGATGTTTTTTATCAATCCAATAATCACGCAAAACACATTTTGAAGGGATGGAGGGCTGCCATTGATACCTTTGAAGGGCAGTCGAAGGAATTAAGCATTCCCCCTTACATTTTGGGAATTTGGCTTGGTGACGGAAGTTATGACGCGCCTGAAATTTCTAAGCCAGAAGGTCCAATGGTTAAGGAGTGGTGTGCTTACGGCGAATCCATCGGCTTGAAAGTTTCCGTTTATGATTCGGAAAGGTGTCCGCGCTGGTGTATTACGAATGGTATGAATGGCGGAAGACGAAACAAATTTATTGATTTGTTAAAAGAATTAAAAGTTTTTAAGAATAAACACATTCCGCACAAATATAAAACAGCGCATTGGCAAGATAGGCTTGAAATTCTTGCTGGTTTATTGGATTCTGATGGGCATATGAGCCGTTCGGGGTATGATTTTATTAGTAAAGATAGAAGTATTTCCGAAGATGTATGCTTTATTGCTAGGTCTTTGGGTCTTGCTGCTTATGTTAAAGTATGCAAAAAACAAATAAAATCTTTGAATTTTGTAGGGATTTATTGGCGTTGTAGCATATCGGGTGATTGCTCAATTATTCCTTGCCGACAAAAAATTGCACCTGATCGAAAGCAAATCAAAAGGGTAACTGTAACGGGTATTAAACTTGAGCCTATGGGTTTGGGTGATTATTACGGCTTCGAACTTGATGGTGATCGCCTTTTTATGCTGGGTGATTTTACGGTTACGCACAACACGCGATTTGCCGCTGAAATCGTAAATGGCGCACTAAACAAGGGAAACAAGGTTGCATTTACCGTTCCCGCAATCAGCTTGATTGACCAAACCATTGAATCTTTCTCGCTGGAAGGGATTGAGGAAGTTGGGGTTATGCAGGCAAGCCATGAGCGAACTCATTATGGGATGCCGGTGCAAATTTGTTCGGTGCAGACAATTGCGAAGCGGTTTTACCCGGATGCGAGTATCGTAATTGTGGACGAGGCGCATTTGCGTTTTTCCGCAATCACAAATTGGATGAAGCAGGAGCCGGGAAAGATATTTGTGGGGTTGTCCGCTACGCCTTGGTCTAGGGGGATGGCTGACGACTGGCAGGACTTAGTTGTTCCCGTGCAAATGCAGGAATTGATCGACCAGAAATATCTCTCGCCATTTCGCGTGTATGCACCAAACCATCCCGATCTTTCATCAGTCAGGACCACGGCAGGCGATTACAACGAAAAGGATTTGTCCGACGTTATGGGCGATAATATCCTGATTGCTGACATTGTGCATACGTGGCTCAAGTTGGGCAATTGGGAGCCGACGCTTGTTTTTGCCGTTGATCGGGCGCACGCTGCCAAGCTACAGGCAGAGTTTCAAGCCTGCGGCGTTCCGATGGGGTATTGCGATGCGTTTACGGATCGCGTTGAGCGCAAGGTGTTGTTTCAGCAAATGGCGGCGAAAAAAATTGCCGGAATCGTCAACGTGGGGACGCTTACCACGGGCGTTGATGCCGATGTGCGGTGTATTGTGCTGGCCCGGCCAACCAAAAGCGAAATGCTTCACGTTCAAATCGTTGGAAGGGGTCTTCGGACGGCTCCGGGAAAAAGCCATTGTATTATCTTGGACCATGCCGACAACCATAACCGCCTTGGGTTTGTAACGGATATTCACCACGAAAAATTGCTAACCGGCAAGGAAAAGAACAAAACCAAAAAAGAGAAAAATGAACCGTTGCCCAAAGAGTGTCCCGCCTGCCAATCGCTTAAGGTTTCCGGTGTCAAAGAATGCCCGTTTTGCGGGTTTGTGCCAACCGTGCGAAGCGATATTGAAACCATCGATGGTGAATTGGTCGAGGTTACGAAGGGCGGTAAAAAGGCAATTCCCACAATGGCTGAAAAAGCCGATTTCATGTCTCAGGTGCTTTGGGTTGCACAAGAGCGCGGTCGAAGCGCTGGATGGGCAAGTCATGTTTACCGGGATCGATACGGTGTTTGGCCCGTGGGCGAGGCGAAGCATGTTGAAGCCAAGCCAGCCTCTCTTGAAGTTTTATCATTCATTAAATCGAAGGATATTCGCTTTGCTAAATCCAAAAAGGCGGCGGCGGCATGAAAACAACGGAACGAGCGCGCGGCAAGTGGCGTGGTATCCTTTTGTCGCTGGGTGTTGATTCAGCATACCTCACGGGAAAACATAGCGCCTGTCCATTTTGTGAGGGCAAAAACCGCTTCCGATGGGATAACGCTGATGGCAAGGGGACGTTCATTTGTAACCAGTGCGGTGCAGGTGACGGCATGGAGTTTTTGCAACGGTTGAAAGGTTGGGACTTTCGAACCGCAGCGAATCAAATTGACGAAATTGTGGGAGGTGTTGTGCAGGAAAAGCTTAAGCCAAAATTTGACCCGGAAAAGCGCGCGGCCATGCTTAATCAGCTTTGGAAAAGCGCCTACGCTTTGAACGGATACGACGGCGCATCGTGTTACTTGAGCGGCAGGTCAGTTATGCCGACGCCTATTCCAAATTGCTTGCGGTTTGCGCCTGAATGCCCCGTGCCTAACGGTGGTGGCAGTTTACCGGCGATGATTGCTTTGGTTTTGGGTTCGGAGGGGAAACCAGTCAATATTCACCGAACCTTCCTTGGTCCAAGCGGCAAGGCTGACATGGAAAACCCGCGTGCGCTTATGCCGGGGGAATTGCCGGAAGGTTCCGCTGTAAGGCTCTACAAGCTGGAGGGGGACCACCTTGGCATAGCAGAGGGCATCGAGACGGCTATTGCTGCCGCAGGGCGCTTCAAAATACCCGTATGGGCTGCACTCAACTCAACCATGCTTGCAAAATGGCAACCGCCTGAAGGAATTATGCGCGTAACCATCATGGGCGACAACGATAAGACATTCGGCGGTCAGATGGCTGCGTTCAGTTTGGCGCATAGGCTGTCAGTGCGGCTCAAGATTGCGGTTGATGTGCAGATTCCGAACGAGGCGGGCAAAGATTGGGCTGATTTGGTTTAATTCAAAAAGTGCATTTTATGGGTTTACAGCAGAGCGGAACGCCATTAGGGTCGGCTCATCAACCAAGGGGCTTTGCCCTGCCAACAGGAGAGTTTGATATGCGTTACACACTGGTTCAGATCATCGACGGGCAGTTTGTTAGCAGCACGTTTGATGGCGACGATGTTTACGCTGGCATGGAAATTCGCGGATATGAATTTACAGGCTTGAACACCAACATGCATAATCGTGCGGAGCTTCAAGAGCAGCCTAAATTTGCGGGTGTTTACGGCCCTATGTGGAATGGCGATGGCATCCGGTATGAATGCCCCAAGGCTTACGATATTCTTTCATCTTAAACCGGGGCTTCTGCCCCACTCTTTTTTGGAGGTTTCAATGCCGCACGTTTCGCTCTCCGACGCTTTTTCCGAAGCCACTCCTGCCGCTTGCAAGGCTCTACTTGCGAAGGGAATTCGGTTTGTTACAGCCGTTGAAACGCGGAGCGGTGAATGGTTTTTGCTTCACGCCTACGATCAAGACCACGCTGGTGTGCTGGCGCGTAACTGGGTTGATACTATGTCTGCGCGAGGGGCTTCGTGCTGGCGCATTTTCGAATACGGGTTGAGTTCGCATTCATTCTTTACGATCTTCGCCCAACCAGAATGGGGGGATTGTTGATGAAAAATAAGCAAATCGAGGGTTCGCTCCACCACCAATCCAAGGAAAAGCAAATGCAAAACAAAATTGACCTTAAAGAAATTGAGCGTGTAAACGCTGACCGCACAATTGATTTGGATCGTTATCAAGAAGATGGATTTGAAAATCGTTTTGATTATCTCAACTGGCTTGCAGAAGACTATAGCGTTGATCTTGATATTGTGCTTCAACTAGCTGACGTACTTGGGCCGGAAGAAGATTTTGATGGCCTGTTTGTTGCAGTTGAGGATATGTTGGTATGATTCAGTTTTACAACATTGCAAAGGCAATGCCTCGGTCGGAGTGGATCGGCTTTTTCTGTTTTATGGGTTTTTTCCTGATCCTTCCGTTGCTGGCATGTGTTGGCCTGTGATTGGCCTTAAAAATACCCACACAGCCCCGCAGAGCAAGTTTAGGGGATTGTGTGACCAGTAAGGCCAGATTGCACGTTAAGCCGCTGGCAAGGCCCCGCAACCCAAATCACAAACAACCCAAGGTAAAGCCAATGCACATGGCCCCAGCAACCGTAAAAGCAATTCGCAAAGAGGCAGGGCTATCACAATCCGAACTAGCCCGCGTCCTCCGCATTTCCGATGTGCGCGCAGTTCGACGCTGGGAGCTTGGTGATTCTCCGGTAACTGGCCCAGTGTCGATAATCCTTGAGCTTATCGATGCCGACATTCTGCCCGCTATGTATTACGATTTGGCCCTTGAAGCGGATTAAAACCGCGCAAGACCATTTTAATATGGGCATCTCGTCGATGGCGTGGTAAAGGTTGAAGCCGTCAATATAGACGATGACACGACGCATATCCGGACCCTAAACGACAAAGGCCGGAGCGCAAGCCCCGGCCTGTCTAACGGGCATGCCCGCTAGGGTGAGACCTGCAAATAGGTTTCAAGAGTTTAAAAGTCAATAGGCCCAATTTAGTATAGGCAAGATTGGAGTTTGATATGAACGACGATTACATTCAATTCTTGACCCGCAAGGCGATCACCGATCCCATGACCGGGCTGGCAACCGTGCCGCCGCTTCCCGCGTGCCTATTTCCGCATCAGCGCGATATTGTGGCATGGGCGCTTCGTCGTGGCCGGGCCGCGTTGTTTGCCGGAACCGGGCTGGGCAAATCGCTGATGGAACTGGCGTGGGCGCAAGCCGTTCACACAGAAACCGGCAAGGACATTCTGCACTTGGCCCCGCTGGCGGTGTCAAACCAGATGGCGCGCGAGGCTGAGAAATTCGGGATCGCCGCGCACGTGGTTGCAAGTCAATCCGATTGCGGGCCGGGCACGAATATTACGAATTACCAGAAGCTAGATCATTTCGACTTGTCACGGTTCGGCGGTGTGATTCTGGACGAATCTTCGATCCTGAAAAGCACCGATGGCCACTACCGCACCAAACTGATCGCCGCATGCCAGTCGATCCCGTTTCGCCTTGCCGCGACCGCAACGCCTGCACCGAACGACTTTATGGAACTGGGCAACCATGCCGAGTTTCTCGGGATCATGTCTTACACCGACATGCTCGCGACGTTCTTTGCGCACGATGGCGGCGACACGCAAAAATGGCGGTTGAAGGGCCACGCAGAAAACGAGTTTTGGAAATGGATGGCAAGCTGGGCTGTCATGCTTCGCAAGCCATCAGACCTTGGCTACCCGAACGATGGCTATGACCTGCCGCCGCTCAATTTCGTGTCGCACACGGTATCGGTCGATTACGCGCCGAACATGGATACGGGGATGCTGTTCCCGGTCCAAGCCGAGACGTTGCAGGAGCGTATTGCCGCCCGCCGCGCCACGGTTGCTGACAGGTGCGCGCTCGCCGCATCGATCACGCCGACGGATCGCCCGTTTGTCTGGTGGTGCAACCTCAACGCCGAAAGCGAATTGCTGACCAAGCTGATTCCCGGCGCGGTGGAAACCAAAGGCAGCGACAGCGACGAAGTGAAAGAACGCAAGCTGTCTGACTTTTCCGAATGCCGCACGCGCGTTTTGGTCACAAAGGCTGGCGTGGCCGGGTTTGGCATGAACTGGCAGCATTGCGCAGACACCGGCTTTGTGGGCCTGAACGATAGCTTTGAGCAGTTTTACCAAGCCGTGCGCCGGTTCTGGCGTTTCGGTCAGACCCAGCCCGTCACCGCGCATATCATCGCGTCGGAACTGGAAGGGGCCACCGTTGCCAATATCCGGCGCAAGGAAGCCGATGCAGACCGCATGGCGGCATCCATGGTCATGCACATGGCGAACCTCTCCAGTGAGGCTGTGCGCGGCATGGTGCGCGACACACCGAACTATAACCCGACCATCCCCGTTCAACTTCCTAACTTTGTGAGGGCCACATGACTATCAAGGCTGTCGATCAGATCATTACCGACGATTACGCGATCTATCAGGGCGATAGCTGCGAGATCATCCGCGCCATTCCCGGCGATAGCATCGGGTTCGGCATTCACTCCCCGCCGTTCGAGGGGCTTTACAAGTTCAGCAATTATGACCGCGACATCAGCAACAACGATGGCCCGCAGTTTTGGGAGCATTATGCGTTCCTGATCGCGGAACTGTTGCGCGTGACAAAGCCCGGCCGTTTGCACTCAGTTCACGTGATGCAATTGCCGACCAGCAAGATCCGCCATGGCCATATTGGGATGCGCGACTTTCGCGGGGAAGTGATCCGCGCTTACGAAGATGCCGGTTGGATTTTTCACAGCGAGGTCTGCATCTGGAAAGATCCGGTGGTGGCTCAGCAGCGCACCAAGTCGATCCGCCTGCTTCACAAGCAGATCGTGAAAGACAGCACGATCAGCGGGCAGGGGCTTGCCGATTACGTGGTGACTTTTCGCAAGCCGGGTGACAACGCAGAACCTGTTTCGGGTTGCTTCGATGAATGGCACGGCGAAGGTGATGGCCCTGACTGCGGCAAATTCACCACGGCGACCGATGGGCGCAACTGGTATTCCATCGAGGTCTGGCAGCGTTATGCCTCGCCGGTCTGGACTGACATTAAACAGACGCGGACCCTACAATATCGTGGTGGCCGCGATGAAAAGGACGAACAGCATATCAGCCCGTTGCAGCTTGACGTGATCGAGCGGTGCATCGACCTGTGGAGCAACCCCGGCGACACTGTGATGACCCCGTTCCTTGGCATCGGCAGCGAAGTCTATTGCGCGGTCAAGATGGGCCGCAAGGGGATGGGCATCGAATTGAAGCCTTCGTACTTTGCACAAGCCGTGCGCAACATTGCCCGCGCTCGCGATGACATGGGCGGGTTGTTCGCTATAGAAGATGTTTGAGGAATCAATATCGAATTTTAGTTAATGGGGGCGGAGGTGGCATCTCACTGCCTCCACTTTCCAACCCAATAAAAAAAACTTCGAAAACAAAAAAACTATCCACCGAAGTGTTTTCGCCAAAAATTGATGACGGTTTTAATAACTTCATCCAACTCTTGTGCCGGGTATGGCTTAATGGTATTTTGGACGAGTTGAAAATATGCTGCAAGCAAGTTACTTCGATTGCAGTTTTTGTCTACCGGCTGGAATGCGCGCTCGCCCGCGCCACTTCCCCGAACCGATGAAAAGGAGGTGATCTTGCTGTTAGAGGCGATCTTTCCACGCGGTGGCGGGAGTGCTATTTGGCTGGTGTAAGGGAATACATTGAATGCCAGCCAAGTCAGCAAGCACAGCCAAGGCTGCGGTAACGCCTAAGCCCAAGGCTAAGATGGGCAGGCCGCCGAAGCTGGTCCTTGACGACGCAACGCTCGATCAATTGACCAAGCTGGGCGAAATGCAATGCACGTATGCCGAGTGCGCTAGGTTCTTCCGCGTTTCGATGTGGACGTTCAAGGAATTCATGAAAAAAGAGGAAGCCGCAGACGCTTTTGCGCGAGGCAAGGCGGTCGGGCTTATCTCACTGCGCAGGATTCAGTTTGCGCTCGCAAAGACCCACGCTGGCATGGCGATCTTCCTTGGCAAGAATTACCTTGGCCAATCCGATGCCGGCGCATCACCCGACAGTGATACCCCGCAGACGGGGCCGACAATCACAGTGGTTGGTGGTCTGCAAACCAAGATCGGCAAGCCTCAGTGATCTTGCGCGATTGCACGCTTGTCTTTCCAGAATTTCACGGTGGCCAGCAGCGCGTTTATGATAACCGCGCCAAGCGTAATGTTATCCGTTGCGGACGCCGCTGGGGTAAGACCAAGGCAATCGTAACGCTTACCGCCGATGCCGTAACGCATGGTGGCAAAGTCGGCATCTTTGCGCCCACATACAAGCAGCTTACCGAACCGTTCGATGAGTTGCGCTACATCCTAAACCCGATTGTCTCGTCGTCGAACAAGAGCGAAGGGATTATCAAGACCGGCACCGATGGCAAGATTGATTGCTGGTCGCTGATCGACAACGAGCTTGCCGGGCGCGGGCGCGAATATGACCTTGTGCTAATCGACGAAGCCGCGTTTACCAAGAATTCGCAGATGCTCGACATCTGGCATAAATCCATTGTGCCGACGATGGCGACAAAGCCCGGTGCCGAGGTGTGGGTTTTCTCAACGCCTAACGGGGTTGATCCTGAAAACTTTTTCTGGCGCGCGGGCAATGACCCGGAAATGGGGTTCAAGGAATTCCATGAGCCAAGTTTCTCTAACCCGCTCGTCAACATGGAGTGGATCGAGAACGAAAAGGCGCGGATGCACCCGGATGTTTACCGGCAGGAAATTCTAGCCGAATGGGTGGACTGGTCCGGCGTTGCGTTTTTCAGCGTGGACAAGTGGCTCAAGGATGGTCAGCCTGTTCCCTATCCAGCGCATTGCGACCGCGTGTTTGCCGTGATTGACAGTGCCGTAAAGGCAGGCAGCGCGAACGACGGGACCGCTGTGATATACATGGCGCGCAACCAGTATTCAGGAACGCCGCTGGTCATTCTGGATTGGGACATCGTGCAAATTGAAGCCGACCTGCTAAACACATGGTTGCCTAATGTGGTTTTACCCCGCCTTGAAGAATTGTCCAAGCAGGTCGGCTCGCGTGAAGGCGTGCGCGGCATATGGATTGAAGATAAGGCCAGCGGCAGCGTCTTGTTGCAACACGGCTCGCGCAAGGGGTGGCCACTGCACGCAATTGATTCGGTTTTTACAAGCATTGGTAAAGACGAGCGCGCAATTGCCGTATCGTCGCACCACCACCAAGAGTCTTGCAAGATTTCCGAGTTTGCTTACAACAAGGCAATCAATTATAAGGGCGTGACTAGAAATCACTTGCTCTCACAGGTAACTGGTTTTCGAATCGGTGATAAAGATGCGGCAAGGCGCGCTGACGACTTGCTCGACACGTATGTATATTCACTGGGCATTGCATTGGGTTCTAGCAAGGGTTTCTAAATGAGCACTCCTTCAAATCCAAATTGGGAAACGGGATTTGTGCCAACGGC